>OCTX012256272.1_pt1 | contig 16624 bp, 15 predicted proteins | sample 1539691 | NCBI WGS metagenome assembly OCTX01 (sample SAMN02144231, study PRJEB22623) | gut metagenome | biome: sheep rumen | host: Ovis aries | place: New Zealand | reverse complement strand
CTCTTCGATCGTCCAGCCGGTGGAGCGGATGGCGGAGACGGCGGTGGATATCCTGTTAAATGAAGACCGCTCGAAGCTGCCGGCGCTGACCTGCCTGCCGGTGAGCTACAGGCCGGGAGGGACGACGAGGGATTAAAGGTTCTCAAAAACCCAGGGACGGTTCTCAAAGCACAGGGACGGTTCCTGGGGGACGGTTCTATGCACAAAAAAAGGTTCTCGTTTGAGAACCTTTTTTGTACGAGAACCGTCCCTGGGAACCGTCCCCTCTCTTACGCCTCCCTCTCCGCAAACTTCTCCTCGATCAGAAGCTCGCGGTTCAGGTCCTCATAGATGATGAGCTGCGTCAGGAACAGGATGTACCAGAACCCGAGGAAGGGCACGAGCACCAGCGTCCAGGGGGCAAAGAGCACGTAGATCCCGATGTAGATGAGCTGGATCGCCGCGATCCCGAGGACCTTCCAGAGGTATTTCGCCGCAAACAGGATCATGTTCCGCACGGTCGCAGAGAGCGGCTGCGAAAAAAGCACGAGCTGCGGCCAGAACAGCGACTGGATGACGAGAAAGAAGACCGCCGCGATGAGGTACCAGAGGATGGTCGCGAGCGAGGGAGACGTGCTGGCCCAGTAGAGCATGAAGCCCATGAAAATGAAAAGCCCCCCGATCAGCCCGAACAATGCCCCCGGCAGCAGGGAATCGACCAGATTCTGCCGGAAGGCCTTTGGCCAGTTCTCAGCCCAGCGGCCCGGCGCGTCGCGGTAGCCGCGGTAGAGCGTGTCGAACATCGCGGCGAAGAACGGCCCGAAAATCGCGCCTCCGACGAGGGAGGCCGGGATCAGCACGAGAACGCTCGACGAGAGCACCGCATAGCCGATCCCGACGGCGAGCGGGAGCGCGCCGAGGACCGTGAGAAGATTGGTCTTGAAGTAGTTGCCTGCGTGGAAGGAGATCAGCTGTTTGTAGCGGTAAAAACCGGTCATGCGGGCGCTCTCATCGTAGCCCGGATCGTCAGGAATAAAAAGTCCCATATTATTTTCCCCCTGTGAGTTTTGACCAGAAGGCGTCGTACGCCTCCTGGTTTTTATTTTCCGAACCTTCGCGCGGCAGCCTCCGCGCGAGAGAAAGGCCGGTGAGGAGCTCCGCGCTCTCGCCGCTCACGGTCTCCCCGGTGATGAGGCTTTCCTCGTAGGTGCCGAGATCCGCATTCGCAAGGCCGGGGACTTCCTCAAAGGGGAGCGCGAGACGGCCGTCGGAAAGCGGCTGAAGCACCATGTAGCTCTCCTCGAAGGCTTCCGGATCCTCGAGCAGGAAGAAGGCGCTCGTGCAGTCCTCAAGGTCCGCCATGAGCCGGATCTCGGAGGCGGTGTTGCTGCCGGCGACGGCTTCATTTCCCGCCGCTTCCTCCGTGTTCTTCACATACTGGACAACGGAGACAGTGATCTCCCCGTTGCCGGTCAGGTCCTCGCCGAACGCGGCGGCCGCCGCGCCGAGGGCACTGACCGTGTCGGACGGGAGCGTCTTTGTCCCGACATAGGCAATCTGGTAATCCGGCACGCTTCTGGCCGAAACATACGCGCTGTGCGCGAGGTCTGCCGCGATTATGATCAGTACGGCTGCGATCACCAGGTGCCATTTGTGATAGTCGAACCAGTTCCTGAGCTTCTCCTCTTTCGTCAGGGGCTTCGGCGGCTCGGCGGGTTTTACGTCCCGGAGCTGGTATTTGATGTATTCGCTTGCCATGAGCATGTTCCTCCTGTCAAAAACCGCCGGTCAGCCCGGCTTTCCTAATTATAGCATGAAAAACGGTGAAACTCAAACAAACAATTCATGAAATCCGATGTGTAAATGTCACTAAATTTAACATGAAATTTTGTAAAAAAACACGAAAATCGACGATGGATGAAAAAACTCATTGACATGCCGGTGCAGAGAAGAGTAAAATACAACTAACATGTAACGTTTCACAGAACGTGATGGCGCCTATTTTCGTGAAACGTTACGCAAACCGGAATGACTGCAGCGTTCCGGCCGCAGCTGTCAACCTTTTTTAATGAATAGGAGATAGGTAAATGGCAAAAGACAAGAATGCCGTAGCCGTACCCCAGCCGCCGCTTTCCAAACGGATCAAGGCGAACTGGCAGCTTTATGTGCTCCTCCTGATCCCCGTTGTCCTCACCTTCATCTACAAGTACATCCCGATGTACGGCATCCAGATCGCCTTCCGGGATTACAAGGCGAGCCGCGGCTATCTGGGAAGCGAATGGGTCGGATTTGAGTGGTTCGAGCGTTTCTTCACGGCTCCGACTGCCGGCCGAATGATCAAGAATACATTCCTTCTTGCTCTCTTCAGCCTGCTGTGGAGCTTCCCGATCCCGATCATCCTCTCGCTCTGCATCAACCAGCTTCGGTTTGCGAAGTACAAGAGGGTCGTCCAGACCGTGCTCTATGCACCGCACTTCATTTCCACCATGGTCGTATGCGGCATGATCCGCATCTTCCTGAGCCCGTCCGGCGGACTCATCAACCTGCTTCTCGGCACCAGCATCGATTTCCTGACTGAATCTTCCGCGTTCCGTACGATCTACATCGCGTCGGGCATTTGGCAGGATGCAGGCTGGGGCTGCATCATCTACTTGGCAACGCTTTCCTCGGTCGACACCAGCCTCTACGAGGCGGCGAAGGTCGACGGCGCTTCGGTCTGGCAGCGCATCATGAACATCGACGTTCCGGCTCTGCTCCCGATGGCGATCCTGAACCTCATCATGAGCGCAGGCTCCCTGATGAACGTCGGCTTCGAGAAAGCCTGGCTGCTTCAGACGGACCTCAACAAGGCGACTTCCGACATTATTGCGGTCTATGTCTACCAGCAGGGCATTGAGAATGCCAAGTACAGCTACTCGACGGCGGTCGGTCTGTTCAATACGGCGGTCAACCTGATCCTGCTGTTTATTGTCAACAAGATCGCGTCGAAGGCCTCCGACGTAGACTTCGTGTAAGGAGGGAATTATGGGAAAAAATAAAAACAACTCCGTCGGCATGTCCGACCGGACAAGCGACATTATCCTTGTTCTCATTACGTTCCTCGTCATGTTCATCGTGGCTTACCCGCTCTACTACGTCCTGATCGCTTCGTTCTCGAACCCGTACGATGTGTACGCAGGCAAGACCTTCCTGTTCCCGAGCGATTTCTCCCTCAAGGGCTATCAGGCGGTCTTTGCGGATCCGCAGATCCTGGTCGGCTATAAGAACTCGATCCTTTACACGGTCATCGGTACCATTTTCTCGGTCACCATGCTCTACATCACGGCTTACCCGATGGCGCAGAAGGATCTGCCGGGCAGAAAGTTCTTCAGCATTTTCTTCCTGATCACGATGTACTTCGGCGGCGGCCTGATCCCGACCTACCTGGTCGTCAAGCAGACCGGCCTCATCAACAACATCTGGGCTCTGTTCCTTCCGGGCGGCGTTGCTGTCGGCAACATGATCATTGTCCGCAACTATTTCCAGAACAGCATTCCGCGTGAGCTCATCGAGGCGGCGGAGATCGACGGCTGCACCAAGCTGCGCACATTTGTCAGCGTGGTCATCCCGCTCTCCATGCCGATCATGGCGGTTATGGTCGTCTTCTCGATGGTCGCTTACTGGAACGACTGGTTCACGGCTCTCATTTACCTGACCGGCGCTGAGAAAGCTCCGCTTCCGCTGGTCCTCCGCAACATTCTGATCAAGTCTTCGACGAGCGCTTCCCAGGCCAGCACGATTTCCGGCGGCTATGCAGAGCTCAACAAGCTGACAGAAATGATCAAGTTCTCGTCCATCATCGTCGCGGCTGCTCCGATGCTGATCATTTACCCGTTCGTTCAGAAGTATTTCGAAAAGGGTATGATGGCCGGTGCCGTCAAGGGCTGATGGATCATGATAACACCACAATAAGGTAAGGAGAAAAAGCAAATGAAAAACATGAAGAAATTCACAGCTCTCTTCCTCGTCGGCGCCATGGCGGCTTCTCTTGCGGCATGCGGCGGCGGCTCGACCTCCGGCGGCTCGACCTCCGGCGGCTCCACAGGCGGATCCGAGGCGGAAGCCAACACCGACACCTCCCAGACTGAGTTCGAGATCATGGGCGGTCAGTCCGCTCTGTCTCCGGGCTACAAGGACAATGAAGTCCTCAACAAGCTTCAGGAGGAAGCCGGCATCAGCATCACATGGAACACCATGAGCGACTCCCTTTCCGAGCAGGTCAACATCCACATCGCGGGCGGCGAGCTTCCGGACGCGTTCATGGGCGTAGGCTTCTCGAACTATGACCTCACCAACTACGGCGAGGACGGCACCTTCATCGACCTGACTCCGTACATCAACGAGGAGACGATGCCGAACCTGACCGCGATCCTTGAGGAGCATCCGAACATCCGCGCCGCCATCACGATGGACGACGGCTGCATCTACGGTCTTCCGTCCGCAGAGCAGATGGGCACCGCCGGTATCGGCAAGGAAGAGGACTACTCCATCTTCTCGATCCCGCAGTTCTCGATGATCAACAAGGCATGGCTCGATGACCTCGGCCTCGAAGTCCCGACCACGCTTGACGAGCTTCATGACGCCCTGAAGGCTTTCAAGGACAACGATATGTCCGCGAAGTACTACGGCAACGATGCGGGAACCACGATCCCGATGACCACCGGCTTTGACCAGTGGTGCTGGGGCCAGAACATCTTCTACGCCGGCTTCGGCTTCACCAACTGGCCGAACGACGTCATCAACGACCTGGTTCTGCAGAAGGACGGCAAGGTCAACTTCGTCTGCGATGATGACAACTATCGCGATGCTCTGACCTACTTCCATGACTGGTATGCAGAAGGCCTCATCGACATCGAGATGTTCTCTCAGTCTGACACACAGCTTATGTCCAAGTGCCAGCAGGGCTACGTCGGTGTCTCCACATGGTGGTACATCGAGGAGCTGATGGGCGACTATGCGAAGGATTACGTCTTCCTGCCGGTCCTTGACGGTCCGGACGGCACGCACAACGTCACGATCCGTACAGGCGGCGGCACAGGCTCCGGCCAGCTCTCCATCACCGAGAAGTGCCAGAGCCCGGCTAACCTCCTCAAGTTCTTCGACCTCTGGTATACCGGCGAGAACGTTATGCAGCTTCAGTACGGCCCGATCGGTGTCTTCTTCACCGAGCAGGACGAGAACGGTATCTGGAAGTCCATCACCGAAGAAGAAGCTCAGGCTAAGTTCGGCAAGGGCGCCGGCGAGCTGAAGTCCACCTACGAAGTTGCAGGTCCGAAGCTCATCCTCTCCAAGTACTACAGCGAGAACTTCTACATGGAAGACCGCGCGATCGAGAGACTGACCGACCTCTATGATTACTGGATGCCGCAGGTCTCCGATACGACCGTATACCCGATCGACTGCGTCTACACCTCTGAAGAGCTCGAGACGATCGATCGCTACAAAGCGGACTTTGAGAACACTGTTGCCGAGCAGGAAGGCCTCTGGCTCAAGAACGGCGGCCCGACCGACGCTGAGTGGGAAGCTTACAAGCAGAACCTTGTCGACACCTGCGGTATGGACAAGCTCCTTGAGGTTTACCAGGGCGCTTATGACCGCTATGCAGAGGCAATGGAATAAAACTTGACGACTAACGGAATGGGGGGACGACTTAGGCCGTCCCCCGTCTTTATGCAGGGAGAAGACGAAATGATCAGTGAAAAACTGAAAAAAGCGAGAGAATTTGAAGAAAAATTTGCCCGGTTTGTCCCCGAGGACGAGAGACCGGCCTTTCATGTGACCGGGGCAGTCGGTTGGATCAACGATCCCAACGGATTTTCCGTCTACAAGGGAGAGTATCACCTGTTTTTCCAGTATCATCCGTACACGGTCCAGTGGGGACCCATGCACTGGGGACACGTGAAGACGCGCGACTTCATAAAATGGGAACGCCTGCCTGTGGCCCTGGCTCCCGACACCGTTTCCGACCGCAGCGGCTGCTACTCCGGCTCCGCGGTGGAGATGCCCGACGGCCGCCAGCTCATCCTCTATACCGGCATGCAGGCGGATTACGACGAGTACGGCCAGATGTCGGAGATTCAGGAGCAGTGCGTGGCGATCGGCGACGGCGTGAACTATGAAAAATATGAGGGAAATCCCGTCCTCACCGCAAAGGATCTGCCGGAAGGCGGCAGCATTCACGATTTCCGCGATCCGAAGCTTTGGAGAGAGGATGACGGCTTCTACTACTGCGTCGTCGGCAACCGCACGCCGGACGGCAGCGGCGCGATCCTGATGTACAGGAGCGCGGACGGCCTGCACTGGACATATGTGACGACTCTCGAGAGATGCTGCAACGAGCTCGGCCGGATGTGGGAGTGCCCGGATTTCTTCCCTCTTGACGGAAAGTATGTCCTTCTCACCAGCCCGCAGGAGATGATGCCGATGGGCCTCGAATTCCATGCCGGTTTCGGGACTGTCTGCATGATCGGAGAATACAACAAGGTGACCCACGAGTTCAGCCGCGAAAATGTAAGCGCGGTCGACTACGGTCTTGATTTCTATGCGCCGCAGACCATGGAGACGCCGGATGGGCGGAGGATCCTCATCGGCTGGATGCAGAACTGGTCGACGACTTCAAGCCGCAGGCAGGATGCCCGCATCATGGGCGAGATGACGCTGCCCCGCGAGCTCTCGATCCGCGACGGGCGCCTCATTCAGGTCCCGGTGCGCGAGCTTGAGAACTACAGAGGCCACAAGGTCTCCTACCGCAACGTCATGGTGCGCCAGGAGATGAATCTGGCCGGTGTCAAGGGACGAATCCTCGACATGACGATCACGGTTCGCCCTGCCGGCAATGTCCTCTACCACGCGTTCCGCTTAAATGTCGCCAAGGACGGTGAGAACGTCACGACGGTCCGATACAAGCCGGAGAACAACACGGTGAGAATCGACAGAAGCCGCTCCGGCTTCCCGCACGATATCGTCAATATCCGCGAGCTCGTGGTTCGTCCGCAGGACGGCTGCGTGAAGATGCGGGTGATCCTGGACAAGCACAGCATGGAGATCTTCTTCAACGACGGCGAACAGGCCGCCAGCACGATCCTCTATACACGTCCCGAGGCACAGTCGATCAGCTTTGAGGCGGAAGGCGACGTCCTGATGGATATCGAGAAGTATGATCTGGTGTTTGACTGAAAGACCGTAGCTGATCATACCGGATAATCTGAAACAAATTGGTTTAAGAGGCAGAGCATGAAGATAAAAAGCACAAACCCGACAATGAAGGACGTTGCAAAGGAAGCAGGTGTCGCTCTCGGTACGGTATCGCGCGTGATGAATAACATTCCGGTCGGAGAGGAGTACCGCATCCGCGTGGAGGAAGCCGCCAAAAAGCTGGGCTACAAGGTCAACAGCTACGCGAAAGGGCTGAAGACCAGCCGGACCGGAATCATCGCTTTGGTGATTCCGTATGTCCGCCACCCGTTTTTCGGCGCGCTGGCCGACAACGTCAGCCGCATCCTGATGGAGCGCGGTTACCGGACACTCCTCGCGATGACGGAGTCGGATATGGAAATGGAAAACAAATGCATCCGGATGGTGCGCCAGAACAAGGTGGAGGGCATCATTGCCCTGACCTACAACCCGGACATCGACGTCAGCGAGGATATTCCGTTCGTCAGCATCGACCGTTTCTACAGCAGCAAGGTTCCGTGCGTCACCTCCGACAATTTCGGCGGCGGCCAGATGGCGGCAGAGAAGCTTACGGAGCTGGGAGCCAGAAAACTCCTTTTCCTCCGGATCGGTTCCCACGTGATCGGGGAGCCGGACAAGCGTGAGGTCGGGTTCGAGTCGTGGTGCCAGATGAACAAGGTGCCCTACCATGTCATTCACCTCGACAATGAGGACGGCCTCGGCCCCATCTTCAGCTTCCTTCAGGAAAATATGCGGGACGGCAGGCCCGAGTACGACGGCATTTTCTGCAATACCGACCAGCTGGCCGTCGAGGTTCTGGACATGCTGCAAAGGCTCCATGCCGCGGTGCCGGAGGACGTCCAGGTCATCGGCTATGACGGGCTCTTCAATGTGATCAAGAACGAGCCGTTCTGCTCATCCATCGTGCAGCCGATCGGCAAGATGGCGGAGACCGCCGTCAACATCCTGCTCGCTCCGGACCGCTCGGAGCTCTCGGCGCTGACCTGCCTGCCGGTGACTTACAGGCCGGGCGGGACGACGAGGGATTAAAGGTTCTCAAAAACACAGGGACGGTTCCTCGTGAACACAGGGACGGTTCTTGTGCAAAAAAGAGGATATGAAGGAATACCACGATTACCTCTTTCATATCAAAGCAAGCTGCATCGGAACGCTCATCGGCCTTCCGGCATGTGCCACGGTGGGGCTGATCGTGATGCTGTTTGTATAAGTACATATCGGTATTTGAGGAGGAAGTATGTAATGAAACTTAATAAGAGTACAGGCGGATGGCTGCCTTTCAGACATGAGGATAAATCACAGATTCCTGGTCAGGACGGATATAATGTATTTTCAAAAGAAGGATTGATGGTTTTGGTTGTGATAATAGCACTGTTGATAGTCGGAGGCTTTGTTTATTCGTTTTTCTTCGGCCCTCAGCCTCTAACATAAAGACGATGCTGAAAAATGATTTCGCGAAGGAACGCATTAAGGCGAGTAATAGCGAGGAAATGACAGCCAAAATAATATAAAATATAAATTATAAGAAAGAAAACTTACATACAGGGGCTGTGAAGCCTGAGATTTTCAATCTCATTTCTTCACAGCCCCTTTTTTGCGCATAGAACCCGTCCTCGGGATTTACGAGAACCTTTTTTGCGTATAGAACCGTCCCCGACGTCCCTCTAAAAAAGAAAAAGAGGGGTTGCATTTCCCGCCTCCATCGGTTATAATAGGCGGGTATGGATGCAGATGAGAAGTATATGCGGGAAGCATTGCGGCAGGCAAAACGGGCGGCAGCGCTCGGGGAAGTGCCGATCGGCTGTGTGATCGTTCATGAAGGGAAGATCATCGGCCGCGGGTACAACCGCCGCAACACGGACAGGAGCACGCTCGCGCACGCGGAGATCATAGCCGTGAAGCGCGCGGCGAGGCAGATCGGCGACTGGCGGCTGGAAGGCTGCACGATCTACATCACGCTCGAACCGTGTCCGATGTGCGCCGGCGCGATCGTGCAGGCGAGGATCCCGCGCTGTGTCATCGGATGCATGAATCCGAAGGCCGGCTGTGCCGGGTCCGTGACGAACCTGCTGGAGATGCAGGGCTTCAACCACCAGGTGGACGTCACGCGGGGAGTCCTGGAGGAGGAGTGCAGCACGATGCTGAAGGAGTTCTTCAGGGAGCTGCGCATACGGGATGCGGAGCGCAAAAGGCTGAAGCGCGAAGCGTCCGAAAGCTGAATATGGAGAGGTATCGAAGTGGTCATAACGAGCCGCACTCGAAATGCGGTCATCGGTTTTCCGGTGCATGGGTTCGAATCCCATCCTCTCCGCTATGTGGGGGAGCTGCATGTGCAGTTCCTCTTTTTTTAAACGAAGGAGACAGTTATGAAAAAGATGGCAGCTGTGATGGCGGTGTTTCTGGCCGTGGTTTCATTTTTCGGAGCCGCGGAAGTGCAGGCGTCCTCCGACCCGCTCACAAACTATATGACAAACTGGCCCCAGATGGACGGCATCGGGGAGGATTCGGGCGTTGTCATCGACGCGGACAGCGGCGCGATCCTCTACTCGCTGAACCGGGACATCCAGCGCTACCCGGCATCGATCACGAAGATCATGACCTGCCTTCTCACCCTGGAAAATGCAAACCTCTCCGACATCGTCACGATGACGGAGACCGGCATGGCGGAGGCCTACAGCGGCAGCTCCAACGTCAGCCCGGACCTCGGGGAGCAGTTCACGGTCGAGCAGTGCCTCTACATGCTGATGCTGAAGTCGGGAAATGACATCGCCTCCCAGCTCGCGGAATTTGTCGGGGGCTCGGTGCCGGCATTTGTCGATATGATGAACGCGAGGGCGGCGGCTCTGGGGTGCACGGGGACGCATTTTCACAATGCGCACGGACTGCCGGACGAGGAACATGTGACGACCGCCTACGACATGGCGCTCATCATGCGAGAGGCGCTCAAAAATGAGGAATTCCGCAAGATCATCGGCACCCAGATCTACAAGGTCGGGCCGACCAACACGAAGAGCGAGTCGCGGGTGTACGAGAATCATTTCAAGCTGATCCTGGAGGACAGCGAGTGGTACTATCCGGACGCGATCGGCGGCAAGACGGGCTACACGGATTCGGCCTGGCGGACGCTGGTCGGCGCGGCGGAGCGGGACGGGCGGACGCTGGTCTGCGTCGTCATGCACGGGCCGAACGCCAACGATTTCGGGGACATGCAGAGGCTCTTTGAGTACGGATTCAACAATTTTAAGAAAGAGACGATCACGGGGGCGGACGGGACTGTCCTCGGGAGCGTGACGATCCCTTCGAACTTCTCGCTCAGTGATCTTACGGCGGAGGAGAAGGACGGACGGGTGGATTACTATTATGAACAGATCTTCGTGGGGAGCGCCGAGAAGGAGGAGGCTCCCGCGGTGACGGAGGCTCCTGCTGCGGCGGAGACCCCAGCGGCTGACGCGTCATCGGGTTCCGCCGCGGAGCCGGCGGAGAGCACAGCGGATCCGGCGGAGAGTATCGGCGGGTCCGGCCAGGCTTCCGCTGCGGAGACCCCGGCTGTGACAGAGACGCCGGGAAAAAATCCCCGCAGCGGGGGTCTCGGGAGCGTCGTCCGGATCCTCGTCGTGGTGCTCGTCATGGGGGTTATCCTGGCGTTTCTCGTCGCCTACAAGCGTTATCTCGACAGGGAGAGGGCGAAGAGGAGGATCCGCAGGAGAAAGAAGAAGGAAGAGGAAAAGTGATGGAAGGTTCTCCAAGGGCAATGGGGACGGTTCCTGTACGAAAAAAGGTTCTCGCTGACGAGAACCTTTTTTCGTGCCGGGAACCGTCCCTTAAAAACATAAAAAATCCGTGCGCCTCACTCCGAACCAGGCCCCACAGACGTAACCTCCCCAGCCTGCTCAGCCCAGGCACCCTCACGTCACCCGGAAGCTCCTGCTTAGTGCTGCTGTATTCCTACCCTGACACGGTTCACAGGTTTCCGCCGCATGAGACCCGGACGTCAACGCCACTTAAGAAGGGCAGCTCCATAAAGACTGGCCCTCGGATCGGCATGGCCCCTGCTGTAGCGGATTGCAGGTTACAGGGCCCCGCTAATGCCCCGGCTGCACGGATAAATTGAAGTATATACGATTATCCGGGAAATGTCAAATGCTCTCAAAAAAATTTGTAAAATACAGCCCGCTGGGGTATAATGATGATAACTGTACCGGCAGGCGCGCCGGCACATTTTCAAAATATAATAAGGAAAGAAGGTAGGAACATGAAGCGAATCGGTCTCTTAACCAGCGGCGGCGACTGCCAGGCCCTGAACGCCACGATGCGCGGCGTTGTGAAGGGTCTCTCCAACAACTGCAGCGAACTTGAAGTGTACGGGTTTGAAGAGGGTTACAAGGGTCTCATTTACGGCCATCACAGGCTGCTCACCTCCGACGACTTCTCGGGCATCCTGACCCGCGGCGGCACGATCATCGGGTCCTCCCGCCAGCCGTTCAAGCTCATGCGCGAGCCGGATTCGAACGGGCTTGACAAGGTCGAGGCGATGAAGCAGAATTATTACAAGCTTCGCCTGGACTGCCTCGTGATCCTGGGCGGCAACGGCACCCAGAAGACAGCCAACCTGCTCCGCGAGGAGGGACTGAACGTCATTCATCTGCCCAAGACGATCGACAACGATATCTGGGGCACCGACCTCACCTTCGGCTACCAGAGCGCGATCGACATCGCGACGGCGGCGATCGACCAGATCCACACGACAGCCTCCTCCCACGGCCGCGTCTTCATCGTGGAAGTCATGGGCCACAAGGTCGGCTGGCTGACGCTCTCCGCGGGCATCGCGTCCGGCGCGGACATCATCCTGATCCCTGAGATCCCCTACGATCTCGACAGCGTCTGCGCGGCGATTGACAAGCGCCACAAGGGCGGCAAGAAATTCACGATCCTCGCGGTCGCGGAAGGTGCGATCCCGAAGAAGATCGCCGTAAAGGGCAAAAAGGAGCAGAGAAAGGCGATGGAGAAGATGCTCGAGAAGTATCCGTCCGTCTCCTACAAGCTCGCGCACGATATCACCGAGCGCACGGGCTATGAAGTCCGCGTGACGGTGCCGGGCCACGTCCAGCGCGGCGGTTCACCGGATCCGTTCGACCGCATCCTCTCGACGAGGATCGGCGTCTACGCGGCCCAGCTCATCATGAACAACGAATTCGGCTGCATGGTCGCGTCCGTCAACAACAAGATCGTCAAGGTACCGCTCGAGGAGAGCGCCGGCAAGCTGAAAATGGTCGATCCGGAGGACCAGACCGTCAAGCTCGCAAAATACATGGGAATCAGTTTCGGAGATTAAAATATGTCCTACGTTGCCCTTTACCGCAAGGCGCGTCCTCCGGTCTTTGAGGAGATTAAAGGCCAGGACCATGTGGTCAGAACACTGAAAAATCAAGTCATAACGGACCGGCTGCAGCACGCCTACCTGTTCTGCGGTACCAGAGGCACCGGCAAGACCTCCGCGGCCAGGATACTGGCCAGAGCCGTCAACTGCGAACACCCGAAGGACGGCAACCCCTGCAATGAATGCGCCTCCTGCCGCGCGATCGCGGCGGGAAGCGCTATGAATGTGATCGAGATCGACGCCGCCTCCAACAACGGCGTCGACAACGTCCGCGAGATCGTGGAGGAGGTTCGCTACCGTCCTGCCCAGGGAAAATACAAGATCTACATCATTGACGAAGTGCACATGCTCTCGACGTCAGCCTTCAATGCGCTCTTAAAGACACTGGAGGAGCCGCCGTCGTATGTCATTTTCATTCTGGCGACAACGGAGGTCCACAAGATCCCGATCACGATCCTGTCGCGCTGCCAGCGGTACGATTTTCACCGGATCGGCGCGGACACGATCTCGGAACGGATGCGCGAGCTCGCCGGCCGTGAGGGAATCACGGCGGACGACAAAGCCCTCCGCTTCATCGCGCGCGCCGCGGAAGGCTCGATGCGCGACGCGCTCTCGCTGCTTGACCGCTGTCTGGCGTACGCAAACGGCGGGGAGATCGACTACGAGACGGCGCTTGCCGCCCTCGGGGCTGTGGACGCGGACGTCTACAACGAACTCATCGACGTGCTCTCGCGGGGCGAGGCGGGCAGGGGGGTTTTCATTTTCGACAAGATGGTCGAGAGCGGCCGCGAAGTCGGGCAGTTTGTCGGTGATTTCATCGGCTACCTGCGAAATCTCCTGCTGATCGCGACCTCCGCCGCCGAAGCCGAGGACCTCGTCGACGTCTCCGGGGAGCAGCGCGGGGCAATGAAGGAGATTGCGGAACGCATCCCGGCGGGCACGATCATGCGCTACATCCGGGTGCTCTCGGAACTGCAGAATTCCCTGCGAAGCGCCTCGAACCGGCGGATCCTGACGGAAGTCGCCCTGGTGAAGCTCGCGCGGCCGCAGATGGAGAAGACCTCGGACGCGGTGTTCGACCGCCTGAGGCTGCTCGAGGAGAAGATCGAGGACCTGGAGGCAAACGGCGTCACCGTGAGGCGCGAGCCGGATGCCGGGCCGTATGAGCCGGAAAATGAAGACCCCGAGCCGGAACCCGGCTGGGTGCCCCCGTTTGCGGCTCCGGAAGAGCTGCAGCGGATCGCGGCTGAGTGGGGAACGGCGGCGGACGCGGTGGAGAGTCCGTCAGCCAGGGCGGCCGTGAAAAACGCCCAGCTCCGCTACAACGGGGAGAACGCTGACGACCATGCGCTGTACCTCCGGCCTTCGGCGAAGTATACGGCGGTATGGGACGGACTTATCTTCAGGGCCGAGGAGGCGGCAGCCGTAAAAGCCCAGCTTGAAGCCGCGATCGAGAGAAGGTTCAAAGTCCGCGCGGACGTCGTTCTTTTGCGGTCGGAGGATAAGAGTGACCGCCTCGGCGAAGTGAAGGTTGAAGACATCCTCGGGGACCGTACCAGGATCGGGATGGCCGTCGAGGAAGCTGACGATGCGGAATTTAATGCGGGGATCTGATGATCCGGCATTATTTCATATAATTATAATGAAAGGAAGAGACAAGTGGCAAAGAGAGGCGGATTTTCCGGGATGCCCGGAAATATGAACAACCTGATGAAGCAGGCGCAGCGCATGCAGCGCCAGATGGAGGAGAACCAGAAGGCTCTCGAGGAGAAGGAATTTACCGCGACGGCCGGCGGCGGAGCCGTTGAGATCGCGGTGAACGGCAAGCGCGAGGTGCTGCGCCTGCACATCGATCCCGAAGCGGTCGATCCGGAAGACGTTGAGACCCTGGAGGACATGATCGTCGCGGCGATCAACGAAGTGTTCCGCAAGGTAGACGCGGAGCAGGCGAGCATGATGGGCAAAATGACAGGCGGCATGGGAGGCCTTGGCGGTGGACTATTTTAGCAGTCACATCAGCGACCTCGTGGAGCAGCTGTCCTCGCTTCCGGGGATCGGCTCCAAGACGGCGCAGAGACTTGCATTTTTCATCATCAGCCAGCCGGAGGAGAAGGCGAAGCGGCTTGCGGCGAGCATTGTGGCGGCCCGGACGAACGTCCGCTACTGCAAATGCTGCTGCACACTGACGGACGCCGAGATCTGCCCGATCTGCTCGAACCCGAAGCGTGACAAGTCGACGATCATGGTCGTTGAGACCCCGAGGGACCTGGCGGCCTACGAGAAGACCGGCAAGTACGAGGGCGTCTACCACGTTCTGCACGGGGCAATCTCGCCGATGCTCGGCATCGGCCCGGACGACATCCGCCTGAAGGAGCTCATGACGAGGCTTTCATCGGGGGACGTGCAGGAGGTGATCATCGCGACCAACTCCTCGCTCGAAGGGGAGACGACCGCGATGTACATCAGCCGGCTGGTCAAGCCGACCGGGATCCGGACGACCCGCATCGCGAGCGGCGTCCCGGTGGGCGGCGATCTTGAGAATATCGACGAGGTGACCCTCCTCCGCGCACTCGACGGGAGAGTGGTGCTGTGAGGGGCGGCCGCCGCAGGAAAATGAGAGCCATGTATATGCGCACGGCTCTTATTTGTGTGCTTTTGATGGCGGCGGGCCTTGCATTTTTCTGGTACCGAAGCGAGCGGGCCTACACCGGTTACATCGTGACGGAAGCCGAACGGGGGGACGGCCCGGACGCGAAGGCCGTGACGTTCGGCGGGCGGATCCTCCGCTATTCAAAGGCCGGCGCGGAGGTACTTGATGCGGGCATGACGTCTCTTGCGAGACAGTCGTTCGAGATGACCAGCCCGGAGGCAAAAATCAGCGGAAAATACGCGCTCGTCTATGACAAGGGGGGCCGCGAAGGCTATCTTTTTTCCGCGGACGGCCGTGTGACGGCTCTTGCGGCACAGGGGATCATCGGCACGGGGGCAGTCTCATCCCGCGGCAATGCGGTCCTCATCGTGAAGGAGGAGGGGCTCTCGGCGCATTTTACGGACGGGAGCGGCTTTGCGGAGGAGAGCCTTGCATTTGAGGATTTTGTGCCTCTTGCGGCAGCTGTTTCGGGAAATGAAAACACCCTCGTCTTCTCCGGCGTCAGGACCGACACGGGGGCGTCCGAAATGCGTTTTTATAATAAGAAAGATCTCACACTGACCGCAAGCTTTGACTGCGGCGGTACGGTCATTCCCGTGCTGGCGCCTCTTTCGGGAAACCGGGTGCTGGCGGTGGGCGACGATACGGTTTTCATGTTCCGGGCCGGAAAGGATCCGAAGGAGATTTCCGCGCGCGAGACGGGCGGAGCCGTCCTCATGACGGTCTCGGACGGAAAACGCGCAGCAGTCCTTGCGAGGAACCGCGAGACCGGGAAGAATGAACTCGCGGTCTGGAACGCAGCCGGCCTTACGGCCCGCACGGAGACGGAGTTTGAGCCTGAAAAGGCAGCGGTCTCCGGAAATGAGATCCTTCTTTATAACAGAGACTCGCTGCTCATCGTTTCCGCGTCAGGCAGGGTCCGCTTTGAGGGGACCGTCAGCGAGAAAGGACCGGTGAAGCTGTGCGTCAGGATCACGGACGCGAAGTACCGGATCACCACGGATTACGGGACGTTCGAGTACGCTTTCAGCTAGGATTGTACATATTGTCTATAGAGAGAGGGGAGGCTCCGGGCGGTCCATACCAGATTTGGGCTGCCGCGGAGCCTTCTGCGCTAGATGTAGATTTTGAAAAAAACTTTGAAAAAAATGAAAAAAAGGCTTGCAAAATACCTGAACATCTGATAATATACCATCTGCACCGCAAAAGCGGGGACGCGAAAGGGCGGTGCGAAAAGAAAATCTTAAGAAAATCAAAAAAATGCTTGACAGATGAAAGTAGATATGATATCTTAAGAAAGTTGCGGCCGATGAGGCCACGCACATTGATAACTGAACAGTGATACACATCAAGACTCGAAAATTCTTTACAAGTTTCGTGAAACGGAA
>OCTX012196270.1_pt1 | contig 16624 bp, 7 predicted proteins | sample 1539691 | NCBI WGS metagenome assembly OCTX01 (sample SAMN02144231, study PRJEB22623) | gut metagenome | biome: sheep rumen | host: Ovis aries | place: New Zealand | reverse complement strand
GCTCTTTCCATGAAGCCTTCTCTGCCGAGGTCTTCTTTGGTAACGCCCTCTTTACGCATAGCCTCAACTATCTTTGCTTCTGTAGCGATAGCAGCGTGGTCAGTACCCGGAAGCCAGAGTGCACTGTATCCGCTCATTCTCTTCCAGCGGATAAGTATATCCTGAAGAGTTTCATCAAGAGCGTGTCCCATGTGGAGCTGTCCGGTTATGTTCGGAGGCGGGATAACTATTGTATAAGGTGTTTTCTTAGGGTCAACTTCTGCTCTGAAGCAGCCTTTTTCATTCCATGCAGCATAGATCCTGTCCTCAAAGTCCTTAGGATCGTAAGCTTTTGCCAATTCCTTTGCCATTGGATATTCTCTCCTTTTTATAGTGTTAATACGGCAATAAATAATTTATTGATAAAACTTGCGTCGGTCAAGCCGAGGGAGGTGATGCGGACGGTTCGTACAGCGTTGCTTTGCTCGCTGTACTGCTTCTCAGGGAAGGCTCTGCCTTCCCTCGTACACCCTTCCGCCAAAGGGTTGAGGGCTAACCGCCCCGTCCCCTCTGTCACTTCGTGACATCTCCCCACACTGTGGGGAGTCACCCTTTGGAATCCCTTTTTTGCTGACTTCGTCGTTTTATAAATATTTATTTGCCTGAGTAATAATGTCGGTTCGTGCATAATAAAAAGCCCCGAACCTTTAACGGTTCAGGGCGAACTAATGTCCGTGTTACCACCTGAATTCGGATATTTCTATCCGCACTCTGCGAGACCTTACAGCCTCCTCCCCTGTAACGTGAGGAACACGTCACGGACTACTGCTGTTTCACCCGTGAAGCTCCGAAACTACTTCCGCATCCTCCTCACACCGCTTTACACCGAACAGCGGCTCTCTGTAGATCAGACAAATGCGTACTCCTTTTCATCTCAGCTTTTAAGATATGCTATTATTATACATGATTAGCGGAGGTTTGTCAAGTGTCTGCTGACCGTATTTTTGCAGTTTTCGCATATTCCCCTTGACCGCATCCTTTTATTGGTGTATAATATAAAAGCAATTGAGATGTTTTATGAAAGAAAGTGAACTTATGAAAAAAGTTGTTACTATTCAGGATATATCCTGTTTTGGAAAATGCTCCCTTACCGTTGCACTGCCGGTAATATCGGCAATGGGAATAGAAACTGCTGTTATACCTACGGCTGTGCTTTCGACTCACACCGGAGGATTCACAGGATATACATTTCATGATCTTACAAATGATATTCCTGATATTGCTGCACACTGGAAGTCGCTCGGACTGCGGTTCAACGGTATCTACACCGGTTACCTCGGCTCAAAGGAGCAGGTAAGGATAGTCTCCGACTTCTTTGACGACTTCGGAACAGACGATAATTTTATAGTTGTTGACCCTGCAATGGCTGACGGCGGAAAACTGTATGCCGGATTCACTGACGATTTCGTTACGGAAATGAAAAAGCTATGCACTAAAGCTGACTACATCATCCCTAATATGACCGAAGCGGCTTTGCTTCTGGGAGTTCCATATACTGAGGACTACGACAGGGCTTATGTTGAAGATATACTGAAAAAACTCGCAGCTCTCGGATGTCCTGCACCGGTTCTCACCGGAGTTCATTTCGACAGCGAAAAACAGGGAGCTGCCGCATATGATTCACGCACAGGAGAGTTTTTCTACTCGTTCAGAGACAATGTCGACCGCACTATTCACGGTACAGGAGATATTTTTTCAAGCGTATTCACCGGAGCTGTTACTCTTGGTATGCCGCTGCAAAAAGCTATTGATATTGCAGTAAATTATACTGCCGATTGTATCGAAGCTTCTATGGACTGCTTTGACGATGTATGGTACGGAAGCTGTTTTGAGCTTTGTCTCGGCAAGCTCATAGAGTATGTTGCTAAAAATAAGTGACACATAATACATAAAGCCGGAAAGCTTTAAACTGCTTTCCGGCTGTTTTTATTCTTCCGACAAACTTTCACGGCGATAGTTCTCCCTGTACTCAGACGGAGAAGCTCCCTCTATACTGCGGAACTGTCTTACAAAATAGTTATACGAAGAATATCCGCACTTTCTGGAAATATCGGTCACGGTCATTTCAGTATTTATAAGAAGTTCTTTAGCGTTATTTATACGAAACTCTATCATTTCCTCGATGATGCTCTTATTGAAGAAGGTCTTGTATATCTTTTGCAGATAGCTCTTGCTGAGATACAGACTATCAGCTATTTCGCTTATCTTCCACGGCTTCTCAGGATTTTTCATTATCTTGTTCCTGAGAGCACAAAGCTTCTCAAACTGAGGATTTTCGATAAGCTCAGAGGTATTATATGTATAGACCTTGTTTACTGTGGACTTATACATTGCTTCACTGATATCGATCTTGTCTCCTACAGGCTGTGTGAATGTTCCGACAGAAAAGTCCACATTGCAGCTGTTTTCGGAGTTGAAGCTGCTTTCTTTTATCTTCTGACAAAGGCTCTCATAGATCTCCTGAGCCCTGTTTTCTCTGAAAGTGATAACGCACATGGTCTGATTATTCCACATTCCGCATATCTCTTTATCGGCAACGCAGGTCTTTAGTATCCCCGCAAAAGCTGAGGATATCTGATTGCATTTTTCTTCACCGCTGCGGTAGTAAGTGTTTTTTATACCTGTAAGCTCAACGGTTATGAAGTCTACAGAATCCATATTGAAGCCTACTGCCGCACGTTTCGCAAATTCCTGCTCCACGCCATTTCTATTGAGCATACCTGTCACCTTATCATAGTGAAGTGCCCTGTTAGTTTTAAGTATAGTATGGGACATTATTGCCTTTGTACGCACAAGCTCAAGAGCTACATTAACATAGTTTATCCATTTAAGATAAAGCGAGCTGAAAGATATAGGCTCTTTTCCGAAAGAGATAGCACTGTACCCAAAGAAATTATCATTATAATGAAGCGGTGAAACATAGTACGCTGACGGATAAGGCTTATCGCCGCAAAGGTCAGGGATTATCTCCGACGAACTATAGGTATCTGCCATGTGATACTCTCTGTGAGCTGTGGACTTCGCTAACACAACTCTTACATCATCACCGCAATGGAAAGTCAGCTTATCGTGGTACGAACCCTTTGTTGCTCCGATATATTTTTCCGTAAGGCATATCCTGAGGTGAGACATTTTGTACAGCATATAGGTATAGTTATCAAGCCTGTCAGAAAATACCGGAACATTATCGGTATTGGTTATATCAAAGAGCATATCGCCGTAAAGCAGCTGGGACTCGAATTCACTGTTGACCTGTTTCTGCCTTTTCAGCTCTCTATGGACTACAGGCTTTGCTTCGCATCCACAGCTCCTTCCCAGACGCAGTGCACCATTTTCATTAGGTACTTTCGGACATATCCTGCCCGTTATTATACGATAAAGTCTTCTGCAAGCTTCCGCACCGAGCTGAAAATTAGGACGGCTGTAAGTAGTTATCGATGGCTCAGCATTTTCAGCATCCGACGATGCGTCATAGCCGGTAACTGCGATATCCTCCGGCACTCTGATACCTCCGGCTATAAGAGCATGGCTAAGTGTTATAGCGGTTATGTCATTTCCGCAGACAACAGCTTCCGGTTTTGGAAGTCTGCCGTCGATTATCTTTGCAGCCATTTCTTTTGCGGCATCTATCCAGAAATCGCCGTAATGACAGCTGTATTTATCGATAGTCAGTCCATGCTTTTTCATGGAATTGACATATCCCTTTAAACGTTCCTCAGATAAATACACCTTTTTAGGTCCTGTAAGGCAGTATATATTTTTGTATCCATGAACATCTATAAGATGATCTGTTATGACCTCAAAAGCTTCACAGTCATCAACAGAAGTAGTCTCGAAGCTCTTATGCTCTCTCGAATCCATGAGCATTACCGGCTTACCGGACAGCATCAGCAGGTCATCTATATGCGAACGTATCTCTTCACCGTAAAATGTGTTTCTGTCGTAAAGAAATCCGTCAAATTTATCAGACAAGATCAGATCAAAGATATATTTTTCGGTATCTTTATGTACTGAACCGTTAAAAAAATTGTGGAGCGGAGCTATGACAGCTACATCACATTCACTGCGGAAAGACTGCGAAATTATTCCTCTCAGTATCTCTTCCTGAAAATCTATGAAACAATCTGTAATGATAACACCTATAAGTATTCTTTTTTTCAAGCTCCTTCATCTCCTTTCACACTATATTCAATAAGCGATTTTTGTTTATATGTAATATTCTATCATATATAATGCACAAATGCAAGATGATTCTTCATATTTTTTTGCATGATTAAAAAAAATCTTCTTAACATGATAGTATTATTGATTGTATTATCAGCATTTTAGTGTATAATAATAAATGTAGATTGATCATATAAATGTTAAGTCCGGTTCAGACATTATGCCGACCACTCTTCAGGGGAGCTGTATAGTACAGCTTATTACAATTTATTTCATTATTCGTGGGCATACTACATAGGATTGAACTTTCCGGTTCTATGATCTCTCTTTTCAGTACAGGAGCTATTCCTGCTGATAAAGTCTGTGCCATATATCATTAAGCATAGTAAGCGGAGCTGTTTTCGTAAAACAGAATTATGCTCGACTAAATGGTATATGACCCGCTTATCTTTCGGCTGCATATCAGACATAAAACAGCAGCATTTTCGGAAGAACAATCAACCTTTCAAGGATCGGTAAAGGGCATTAAATACTCTCCGTTCTTATCCGATCCACCTATTTTCTTTTGATATGGAACACAAACTCTATTCCGGAAATGACCATATTAGGCACATGGTCATGGAGCATCTTACAGCTGTACGAGTTTGGCTTTACTGGAAAAGGTCATCCAATTAGGCACTGGATACCTTAGTAATTACAATAAAGCCTGATGCTGTAGGTATCTTAAAACGGATAAGAAGATGTAAAAAGCACTGAGTATCGTAACCGGCTGCTCCGTATCGTATCAATTTTACTCCGCTTGGACCCGTAAGCGAGCACTGCTTCGGTAATGCAAACTTTTTTGGACACGTTTACCCTCATATCTCGTCGATAGTGTATAGACTATCCATAGAGATCACAAAATTTCTTTACCTCTATACAGTTATTATCTATAAGAAAACTTCTCCACCCCTCTCTTGGAGAAGTTTTCTTTTTGCGTTTATAACAAAAGGGCTGCCAGATCACTCCGGCAGCCCTTAGGCTTTTAATTAATTATCCTTAGGATCAAGAGATGGTATGGTCTTTATGAGATACTTCTGTATCATAACTGCATCCATATTTGTAAGTCCGCTTGTTCCGTTTTCGTATACGTCAGCGTTACGAATACCCTTTTCAGTGATATGATTCTCGTCAGTACCGTCAACGTCGTAGAAATCCGCATTTGAAATGACCTGCATTATAAGTACAGCATCATTCATCTTGACCTCGCCGCTGCAATTAGCGTCGCCCCATACTATTTCTTCCGGAAGAGTTGTCGGAGTTGTTACAGGCTCGTCCTGTTTTACAACAAAGACTGTGTACTGCATAACTCCGCCGTTCTGACCGTTTGTGCCGAGAACTACCTTCTCTCCTGCACTGAACTTTCTGGAGTAAACATCAAACTGCTTCTCATCTGTAGCATCTGTTATGCCAACTGTGAAATTCTCCTTAGTATAGCCGCTCATCCATGAAGGAACAGAAGCTACACGCTGGTCAAGAGCGATATATACTTTCTCGTTCTCGCCTGCTGTGAAGTAAGCAAGCTCTGCATCTGTGTTCTTTGAATCACAAGCTGTGATAACTCTCTCTGCACCTGAAAGTGCATTCGGGAGTGAAGTTATTGAGAAGTCTCTGTCGCCGAAAGCCTTTGTGCCTTCTCCGATAGACCATGCGGAAGCGTGGCTTGAATCCTCAACTACGAGGTTCTTGATAAGCTTACCGCTTACAGGAAGAGTAACCGGTATTACCTGCCAGTCCTGACAGTTGTATCCGTTTACTTCCCACTGCTGTACATTTGCACCGTGTTCTGTGCTGCCGGCTGCTATCTCAACTGCCGACTTATCAGAGCTTATTTTTGTGAGTATCTTATATGAACCGTCACTGTTCTTTACGAACTTATACTGCTGATTGTCTCCGCCGTTAGACTGATAGATAGCTATATTTGCTCCGTTATCAGCCTTTCTGCCCGCAACATCGAGTACGAAGGTATTTCTGTCGCCAAGTGCAGAATAGATGTAGTAATAGCCATTGCCTGCACTGCGGAGTATCCATGTATTCCACTCGCCTGCACTATTTGTGCCGTCGCCGTTTGCTCCCCACTGCTGTACATTTGCACTGTTTTCAGCTGCACCGTTAGCAACTTCAAGATAAAGCTGGCTGTTAACATTTCTGAACATAACCATTGTACCGTCTGCGAAAGCTTCACCGGAAGGAGTTGTCTGTCCGGACTCTGAACCGCTGTTATAAGCCTTGCCCTGACGCATACGTCCGGAATATTCCTTAACCTCAGCCTTTGCAGCATCAGCACTCTGAACTGTGTATGAGCTGTATATCTTTGATGAGTTTGTATCAAAGTTATCGTAAGCATCTCCGCCGGACTTCTGGTTTGCTATTGTAGCATTAGCTGTTCTGCTTGAAACTATTGAGTAAGCAAGACCGCTGCCCATTGTGCATCCGTCGAACTTGTCATTGTATGACTTGATAGTACCTGAATAAGCATCGCTTCCCATAGCTTCTGCTGCGAGAGGCTTGTAAGTACCCTCGAAGTAGTTAGCCTCTGAGAATATCTTGGAGTTATAAGAAGCTCCGAGACCGTACTGCTTATTGTTTGTGAAATAGTTGTTATAGCTGTGGATATGTGCATTTCGTGCACGAGGGTTTCTTGATTCAGTATTGCTGAACCAGTTGTGGTGGTAAGTTATCCAATCCTGGAACTGTGTAGGACCGCCGCCTACAAGAGAGGTCTTATGGCAGTTGATATAATAGTTGTATGATACAGTAATGTACTCTGACCACTTGATATCTGTTGAACCGTCGCCGTCAGCCTTATCTGCATCTACTGTGCCATTTCCGGCATAAGCGTTATAACCGCTTTCGATAGTGTTATTGTGTACCCACATATGTGTGGACTTGTTTGAGCTGTCACCGGTCATTGAGATACCGTCATCAGGATACTTTCCAAGCCAGAGGTTACGCACTTCACAGCTTGTGCAGCGTTTCATCTCAAATCCCCATTTGTTGAGGTTTGCATCATAACCGATACCCTCGATAGTTACGTTTTCACCGTACTGGAGATAGAGCATACTTGAACCGTCGTTCTGCTTGCCGTCATTAGCTTTAGCTCCGGAAGGAACATCGATAGTGCCGATGAATCGGAATACTACATTGCTCGGTTTAGCACTGTAGAAGATGTTATAAAGACCTGTCTTTCCGCCATAGGAAATAGTGTCCTTATTTGAGTTTGTAACGTAGATAACTGTAACTCCGGACTTTAATGTACCGTCGTTATTATAAGCTCCGACACCGGAATTATAATTCCAGTGAGCATAACCTGAGCGGTCGAAAGCCATAGTCTTTACTGTGCATGAAGCTGTACCGGATGAACCCTCTATTTTAAGAGTATAGCTTGTATTGCCTTTAAGTCCCGGAATATCAACACGGTTGCTTCTTATGAGCTGAGAATCTACCTGTGTATAGCTTGATGAACCTGCCTGAGCGTAGCTTACCTTTACATTTGAGCCTATCTTGGAAGCATCCCACTCAGCAAAAGCTTCTTCATACCAGCCTCCGCACAATGTGATAGCTCCGGTAACTGTTGTTCCGCTCTCACCTGATGAACCGGATGAACTTGACGCATTGAGGAATGTCGGAGTCCAGTTCTTTAGGTAGTTTGTGAGCTTTATTCCGTTTGCATCTGATGCTGAGAGAGTGTGTCCCTTTCTCTTTGAAAGGTCAACTGCTGTACCGTTTGTGAGCTTTGTGCCGTACTCCTTGAATCCGGCAACATTCTCCGGCTGAACTCCGCTCATTGAGTACCAGCCTGTAGCATCAATACAATCAGAGCTCTGGAGAGTTGTATTTATAAACATTACCTTTGCAGTATCTCTCCAAGGTCTGCCGAGGTATCCTGTTTTTACTGTGAGGTCAGGATTCTTTGTAACTTTACAATTGCTGAACAGATAGCCTGTATCGTCATTTCCGTCGTCTCTTGCAGCTGTGATGTAGCCGCCTGCTGCATTTGAGCTATAGCCCTTCCAGCAGAGGTCGCAGGTATCGAATACTGCTGAACTGTCGCCAAAGATGTAGTCGGTCTGACCCTCAATATGGCAGTTTTTATAATACTGAGGTGAAGCACCTGTATAAAGTGTGTCCTGACTGCTTAGGAATGTGCATCCGAGGAACTCGCAGTAGCCTGCGTCAGCTGCAAATGCAGCAGCTCTTTCTGTAGCAGCCTTTGACTTTACATCTGTTGATGATGTTCTTACCTGTGAGATGCTCGATACTGATGTATCTCCCACAAGCTGCACACCGTCATTCAGCTCTTCCTGTGTTACGTAGCGGTTGAATGAATTTTCAAATACGATGTCCTTTGCCTTGAAGTACTTTGCATTGCTCTGGAGCCATACTGTTGCTCCCCAGCGATAAGGGGTATTCTTCTGTGACTTAGAGGATGCGTAAGAAGAATCGTAAGTACCGTTATTTTTGTTCGGATTTACACTATAGTACTTATAACCGATACCATAGTAAAATGTGATAGTTACATTTCCTTTTGAGGGTTCGTCATTCACAAAAGTAATGTAAGGGGTGTTGATGAGTACCTGCTCACGGTATGTGCCCGGAGCGATGTGGATAGTTACACGGCTGTCTTCATTGGAGGGATTGATGCTTGCTGCCTTGTTGACCGCTGCCTGAACCGTGGAAAAGTTGTTGCTTTTTCCTGAGTAGCCTACATAGAGGTCGGTTCCAGCCGCATAAGCCTTTTCAGCCGGAGGATATACCAGTGCCAGCGTGAGAAGTACGAATACGGCAGCAATGAACGCTGCTGCCCTTCTGGGCAATGTTTTACTTGCCATAACAAAACTCCTTTGTTAATATATTTGCCGTTAAGACTGTACTGCCTAAAATGTCTCTCCGGCATATTTATACAGTTTAATTATAGCATTGTTCGCATAATAAGTAAATGCTTTTTATGAATATTAATTTATTTTCGTAAATATTTAACAGCAGTATATACTGCTCGTTGTATAACTTGATGTATAAAAAAAGAGCGTCCGGAAATGCTTTTTTACACACCTGTATCCCGGTAAAATACTCTGCAATTCTTCCCCAATATCCTCATATAAAAAATCATCCCGAAGTGACCTGCAAATTGCTTCGGGACGATAATAATCTTATTCATTTATTTATTATTGATCTATACTGATATGCTCAAAGCTCAGCTCATTTTCGCTCACTTCTATCATAAGGAACGAAGCTCCCTCCAATCCGGAAGCCGATACAGAAACTACATTCCCCTTTACAAAATTCTGATGTGAGTGCCCAACAACAGCAAGGTCATATTTCATTACGTACTCACTTTTACAAGCCTCGTCAAACATACCGTTTTTTAAGCTTGACAAAGGTAAAAAAGGATATGCAGCTTTCATGTCTAAAAACAAAAAATGTGAAAAATGCATTTTATGTCCATAGAACTCATTCTCATAAAACAGCGGCATCCGACTAATAAACTGCTTCTGCTCATCTGTAAGCTTTTTCCTTACTCCGTCATAATACTCCCTGAGATGCTCCACATCAGGATCAACATCAACTCCGTGTTCGGCATAAAGTTCACAGTTGCCCTTCAAGCATATAACGTCACTTTTCATTAACAGTTCAAGGCACTCCGTTTCTTCATTTCCACGCTGAAAAATATCTCCTAAAAATATTGTCTGGTCGGCTTTACTTGCTCTGATCTGCTCAAGTACAGCTCTTAATGCTTTAAGGTTTCCGTGAACATCTGTGAATACTGCAATTTTCATAATTTCTCCTTTCCGTTGTCCCAGTGAACAGGCTGTTTTTTCCTTAAAAAAGAATTATAGCATAGGATCGTTCCTTTGTCAATAGAAAAATCTGCGTATATATAAAAACTCTCTTACCATTTCTTGTGCTTCTCCCGTTCTATTTTCGACAAAAAGATTAAATAATCAATTATTATAACATTTCGTGCCTAAAAAAACGATTTCGTGCCAAAATACTGGACAAAATCTTTTTTTTATTATACAATAAAGGCGTAGTAAGTAGGGTGACTAAATCATATTTTCTCACCGCAGAACTTAGTTGAACATTAATATTGCTGTTCAGTCCCTCTTTCCCTGTTAACTTAGGGGCTCAGCATTTTCTGAGCCCCGCAGTATATTCTCACACACCATTCTCAGATTTAAACAATTCTCAAATTAGTCTCACCTCTATTGACCCTGCTTTACTAATCCGGAGGGGCTGAATGGTCATATTTTCAATTTTGTTCTGCTCTCCTCTCACCCTTTTATATTTTCTCTTTGCATTACAGTTTTGTAATGCCTTTTTTTATTGCTCCAAAAAAATTCCCGCTGATGTGTTCAGCGGGAATTTTGTAATATGACTCGATTACTGCTGTATGTTGCTTATTGACTGTATCTGTCCGTCAACAAGTCTTACAAGCTTTGTACCGTACTTAGCTGACTCAGCTGAGTGAGTTACCTGCACGATAGTCTTTCCGTACTTCTGATTGATCTCACGGAAAAGCTCCATTATTCTGAGACCTGTCTTTGAATCAAGGTTACCGATAGGCTCATCAAGGAAGATTATCTTTGGGTCAAATACGAGTGCTCTTGCAATAGCTACTCTCTGCTGCTGACCACCGGAAAGCTCTCTTGGAGTGAGCTTTCTCTTGTCCTCCATGCCGATAATTCTGAGGCACTCGTCAAGCTTATCCTTGTACTCAGACTTGCTCTTGCCTGCGATCATGAGTGGGAGTGCGATGTTGTCCTCAACATTAAGGTTCGGTACGAGGTTGTAGAACTGGAATACAAATCCTACTTCTTCGTTTCTGAGCTTGCAGAGCTCCTTGTCCTTCAGTGTGCTGAGATCTATATTGTTGATCTTTACTGTACCGGATGACGGCATATCAAGTCCGCCAAGGAGATACAGCAGTGTGGACTTACCACCACCGGATGGTCCCATTATTGAAACGAACTCTCCCTGCTCAACATTAAGATTTATATCTTTAAGTACGTGTGCAACTTCTTTTCCGTTCTGGAATGATCTGTTTACATTTTTTACTTCAATTACGCTCATTATATTTATCCTCCGTATAGATTGATTGTATTATTTAGTTAATACTGAACTTACAACCTTTTTAACGATCTCTAAACCTTCCAATAATACTTCATCTGAAATAGTGAGCGGCGGCATTATTTTAAGCACACAGTCCTTTCGGCCAGCCACTTCGCATATCAGATTATTATCAAATGCTCTGTGAACACATTCAATTGCTAATTCAGGATCGATCGCACTGAAATCGATTCCCCAGATAAAGCCTATTCCTCTTACAGATAATCTTGAGTCCAAAGGCTTTATCTCTGAATCCAAAAAGTCTTTTATCAGCTCTGCCTGTCTGTTAACTTTTGTCATCAGATCATTCTCGCAGAAATACTTGATACCGGCAGTTGCTCCAACAAATGATAATTGGTTGCCTCTGAATGTACCGTTATGCTCTGCCGGTCTGAAAATATCCAGCTCAGGCTTAATGAGTAAAAGGGACATTGGGTTACCAAAACCACTTATCGACTTTGATAATACGACCATATCAGGAACGATACCAGCTCTCTCAAAAGAGAAGAATGAACCTGATCTGCCGTTTCCGACCTGAATATCATCAACGATCATAAGGATATTATGTTCATCACAAATCTTTCTGATCTCTTTCAGCCATTCAACGCTGGCAACATTGATACCACCCTCTGCCTGAATAGTCTCTAAAACTATTGCAGCAGGCTTTGGGATTCCAGAATGGTCATCGGACAAAGTCCACTTTATGTAGCCAATTGAATCAAAGTCACCGTCATACGGAACAAATGTAACGTTCTCTAACGGTACTCCGGCACCTTCACGGCTGACCTTATCGGTCGTAAGTGCTAAGCTTCCAAGTGACATTCCGTGGAATGCTCCTGAAAAAGCAAATACATTAACACGCTTAGTGTTTTTTCTTGCAAGCTTTAATGCTGCTTCTACTGCATTAGTTCCTGTAGAACCGCAGCACATGACCTTGTAATCAAGATTTCTTGGTTTAAGGATCAATTCATTGAATGTGCTCAAAAATTCAGCCTTTGCACTTGTATACATATCAAGCATATTTATTACATTGTCCTCAGACAGATAATCAATAACTGCTTTTTTTATAAAAGGATTATTATGACCATAATTCATTGATCCGGCTACTGCTAAAAAGTCAATATATCTTTCTCCTTCTTCTGAAAATAACTCAGAATTCAATCCTTTAGAGAAAACCACTGGATACTTTCTGCAGTATGATCTCACTTTAGATTCTTTTTCTTCAAAAATTTGACAATCCATATATATTTCCCCAATACTAATTATTCATATTTAAGTTCCTGAACTACATTTATCTTCTTGCTCTTCTTCATTGTTGAAAGTGAAGCGATGAATATTACTACTATAAGAATAGCGGAATACATCGGAAGTGAACTCCAGTCAAATGAAAGCGGTAAAGGAAGATTCAATATTATCATTACTTTTGATATAAGTTTGTTTAAAAGGAGTGTGAATGGTATAGATAATGCGATACTCATAACTACACAATACATATTCTCTGCAAATACAAGTCTCTTACGTGCTTTTGCATTCATTCCTACTGAAGACATGACTGCAAACTCTTTTCTTCTCTGCTGGAAAGAAATCGTGATATTATTGAAGATACCAATTGAAGCTACGATCAAAGCAATTATAGCAAATACACCAAGTAATGTTACTACTTGCTGATTACTTTCTTTATTCTGCTTCATCATATCTTCATTTGATATGTATGTAGCCCCTAAATCTGCAAGAAGACCTTTGAATTCCTTCTCCGCCGCATCTGCATCTCCTAATATATTAAAGTATATACTAGTTGCATCCTTTACATTAAACTCTTTTTTTATTATCTCTGGCTTTACAATAACCATTCTTCCACTATTAAATAATTTACCATCATATTTTCCAATTATTTTTAAAGAAACTTTTTTATTGTTGAACTCAACCTCTAATTCATCTCCAATATCTTTACCTGTTTCTTTTGCAATATAATCAGTTATTATAGTAGAATTATCTTCTGAACTCTCCAATTCTTTAAAATACTTATAATACTTATCAGATTTTAATTCAAGATACTCGTTATATTCTGCATATTTTAATGGATCATCGCCTGAAATAATAATGTTCAATTTACCACACATTCCCCATACAGCATACTCAGGCATAATAAAATTCTTATCTATGCATTCCATTGAATTAAGTTTATCTATGATAATTTCTGTTGTCGAAGTATCTGAGTTATTATCAATAATATTACCTATTTCATAATCAAAATTTAATTTTTCATATGCATCAACTGTACCAGTTGAGAGGCTCTTACTAAGTGAAGCAATAAGTAAAACTGCTGAGAATGAGATCACAAGAAGAGTTATATTTCCTCTTAAAAGTTTTGATGTCTTTACATTATTGAATGCAAGGAAAAGACTTGTATTCTTTCTGAATACTTTAGCAAATACACCTGATATTATCTTTAATAACTTACGCAGAAGCATTATCATTCCTATAAATGCTGCCGCTGTAAAGATCACACTAAGATCAGTTACCCATTCCGCATTTATAAATGCACCAGCAATTGCAAATGCAAGTAAAGCCATGCCCAGTATCATACGTAAACTACCGTTCTTATGCTTTACTTCCATTCTATTAAGAATAACATCCTTAACTGGGAGCTTTCTTACGCTTCTTGCAGGCATAAGTGCTGAAATAACAGACATCAATATTGCAAATATAATACCTATAACAATAAGCTTTGGATCAATATTAAAGCTCATATAAATACCGTATTCTTTAAGAGGAGATGATTCTCTTGCAACGAAGTAAAGGATAACTTCTCCAAGTGCTACGCCGAATACTGCTCCGAATAAAGAATACAAGAAGCTCTCCCAAAGGAGTATATTTTGTATTTTCTTTCTTGTAGCACCTTGACTCATAAATGTGCCAATAACGGTCATACGCTCATTGATTATAAGTTTAAATGCTCCATGTATGATTATACAGCAAATGATACATACTATCGCAAACATCAAATAGAATGTAGTAACTGTAGACTGTGTCATTTCTTTTTCAGAAGAAAGATCTGTAAGACTTGTTGCCTTTACTCTTTCATTAACGTCATTAAAATCATCAGCTGCATCAACAGAATCCTTATCTGTTTCAGCAGTCATATAGTTATATCTTCCACCAGAATTCATAATAGTTTCCATGTAATCATATGGAACTACCATTGTAAAACTTTCTTTACCATCGCCATAAAAATTACCGCTTGGAGCACAAATAGCCTTAATTGTGAAAACCTTTTTTTCTCCAGCAATAGCAACTTCTATTGTATCACCAACTTTTAGATCACGATCCTTAGCTGTTCTGTCTGAAATAGCACATACTGGATCAGATGAAGATTCCGGCATACTTCCTTCCTGAACATACTTACTGCAATCCTTTTTTCCTGCAAAGTTAACATATGTTATCTCATCGTCTTTGTTGATAACACCTGTTGCCATCAACATTCCTTCAAAATCACTAAGTCCTTCTGCTTTAAAATCTTCTTCAGTAAAGAATACGTCCTCTGTATTGGAAGATATTCCAATTTCTTTGCCATCAGCAGCATTCTTCAATGTATCCTCATATCCTTTAAGTATAACATCAACTGCTCCAAGGCTGAATACAAATAATGCTGTACTTACTGCGATCGAGAATAATAAAAGTAAAAATCTTCCTTTTTTCTCGGTCATGTTCTTAAATATGTACTTCAAAAATACTTTCAAAATTAGACCTCCTGTTATATTATTTTATTTTTATACTACGACTTATACGGTTCGCCTACATATTATAACATAATATGTATTAAATATCAATATATTAAATTCTTAAAAAAATCTTAAATTTTTCGATATTTTCGGCAATACAATTTGCATTGCCGAAAATACAGATAAACTTATACAATTATTTCATCAATAACATTATCCATACCAGATACATTATAAAGTGACCAGAACATTCCTTTTTCATTTACAAGCTCATCAAAGGTTCCCTGTTCAATTGCCTTACCATTCTTCATTACTATAATACTATCAACTTTTCTAAGCTGTCTTTCATCAAGCTTATGAGTTATAAGTATCTTAGTAATATTTGGAATTGCAAGTACTGCATCACTGATTTCCTGTGCTGTTGCATTATCAAGTGCTGACATAGCCTCATCCATTAAGAGCACACTACTGTTCTTAAGCAACGCACGAGCAATCGATACTCTCTGCTGCTCACCGCCAGAGAGATTGCTTCCGCCGTCACCACAAAGATAATCATATCCCTTGTCGTTTACAAGTTTACTCAAACCTGCCTTCTGTACTACATCATCAAGCTTCTCCTTAGAGAAATCGCCAAACATTGTTATATTATCCTGAAGTGATGCATTGAAAAGGAATACATTCTGCTGGATAACTCCAAGCATTGTAGCTAAACTGTCCGAACTTATGTCCTTCATCTCAACCCCATCTATTGTAAGACTACCACGATAATCATTATAGAATCCCTGCATCAGCTTGAACAGTGTTGTTTTACCACTTCCTGAAAGACCAACCACTGCATAGCTGCCGCCTTTCTTAAACTCGATATCAAGATTTTTAACTGCATCCTCTTCACCAGTATATGAGAATGAAAGATCCTTAAGGCAGATTGTTTTATTAAACGTATCAATATCCTTATTGCCTTTTTTTATTGTTGCATTATCAAGTCTGGTTACAACTTTATCTAAAAGACCTTTAGCCGCTTTATATTTTGTTATCATTGGAACAAGTTTTTCAATAGGCAAAGCAATATAATTAGAAAGTTGAATAAAAGCAAGAATAACACCAACAGAAATCCATCCTTTAAAAGCCAAAAATGTTCCAAGCAAAATTATAACCACTGTCAAAAGCACTGCTGATATCGTTCCAACAATCTCCAGAGTATTATTAGCTTCACGACGTTCTTTTTTAGTATCCTCAAGAACGAAATTCCTATTATCAAACATTTTTAATGTTTGTTCTTCTGCTTTAAAAGACTTTATAACAACAAATCCATTTAACAGATCTTTGGTCTGATCTATAAACGTTTCATTCTTATCAGATGTCTGACTTTCTTTCTCAACTAAATTTCTACCAAGTTTAAATGAGATAATTGCTGGTACTATACAAATCATCATTGATGCCAACATCAAATAAATGTTTAGAATTGCCATAGCTATTAATGTGATTAATAATTGAAATATCTGAAAGAAAATCTGTATAGAACCATCAACATAATTTTGTTCAATAAGCTGTAA
>OCTX014533246.1_pt1 | contig 16625 bp, 13 predicted proteins | sample 1539691 | NCBI WGS metagenome assembly OCTX01 (sample SAMN02144231, study PRJEB22623) | gut metagenome | biome: sheep rumen | host: Ovis aries | place: New Zealand | reverse complement strand
CTGCCGTCTGAAAGGACCAGATCGACGATCTTCTCTCCATCGGTCCTGTAAATCTTCCACTCGGTCCCGTTCTTTATCTTCTGGTTCTTTTTCGTCACCCGCCCGCGTTCGTTCACTATACTGCACGAAATGACCTCTTTGCTCTTAAGGACGAGATTGCTGTGGACATAGTAGTATGTATCATCCGATTTCGGAATACCGTTCGCTCCGACAAAATAGGTTCTTCCCGCCGTATATGTGCTGAGAACATCCATATTGGAAGCCAGTTCGAACGACTCGGGATCGGTCAGCAGCGCTTCGCTGAAGAGATCCGTCTCCTCATCATAGTGATTAGATTTTCCTGTATTATCCACATGGCCGCTGTAAGACGGAACGCCCTTGCCGAGGCCGAAAATATTCAGCTGTTTATAATCATTATCCTCTGTGCAGAAAAGATAGATGTAGTCGCCGTCTTCTGTGTGCACATAGGTCGGATTCATCGAATTGCTTATAAAACTCGCCCTTGCGGATTCATCATTCAGTGTGACAGTCACGCCTTCGTAGCCATATTCTTCGCCTTCATTTCCCTCTACCATAAGAACATCGGCCACACCGTCATCTTCGAAATCGAATGTAAACGTCTGGGACATGTCAAGCCCCACAGCATAGCTAGAAGGCACGTTTTCTCCTACCGGTCTGAACAGCTTCTTCTCCTCAGAACGCAGTATTGTAAGGGCCATCACCTCGTCATCCTGGACAAAATAGAATGTGATTCCGTCGTAGCCGAGCGTCCAGACATAGTCTTTGTCCTCGTATTCACCGAGAAGATCTTCAAACGCGTCATCGGAAATATCAGGATACGACTCTTTCTGCCGTTTTGCAAGAAGTTCCGGAAGCAGATCAGTGTCAGTGATCACTTTTGACAGCGTAAGCTCACGGCCGTTCTTACTATCTATAGTATGGGCTGTCAGACTGACTTCATCGTTCTTTCTTCCTGTCACCGTCGTCTTTTCGAAGTAGCTGAAGATACTTGAATCTGTTCTGACAGGCACTGCCGTAAGATTCAGTTCATATGCTGTGAAATCATCCTTGTCATCCGCGTACGCGTCTTTCGCCTCTTCGAGCACTTCGTTAAAAGTGTCCTCGCAGACCGATATCGTATCGTCGGACAATGTTTCTAGGCGGGATGCAAGCTTCTCATACTCTTTCCCGTCATCCTCACCGAGGGTCAGGTACTGGATATTCGAATCCAGATAGGACACATCTTCTCTGGAATCATACTCATAATCGTAAATTGACACGCGCCAGGCAGAAAGCTGCACGGGTTCGTCTTTTGACGGCGTATCATTCTTAGTACTTCCGGACGCGACAGATGAGTCAGTCGGTACAGAATCTGCCAACACCGCCAGACTCTCTGTCTTTTTACTGTCTGTCTTCTTATTATCTGTTCCGGCGCTTTCCGATTTCCCGCCGGACACATTTTGGCTGTCTGTATCCGACTGACCTGCCACAGTACTTTCATCCACAGAAGTTCCTGCCGGTCCGGTCACAACCGCACCGGACTCGTCTTTTACGAACAACGGCGAATCGACCCCGCTGTAATCCACTTTCGGCATACCGCATCCTGTCAGTATAAAAGCCATAAGGCCAAGAGCTATTATTTTCTTCGCTTTCATTTCTCCCTCAGATACGCCGTTATGCGGCGTTCATATGTATATGATGAATACTGCGGTATGACCATCTGCCGAAGATCACCCTCACCCGCAGATAAATCGGTAGAACTCAGTGTGAGATGACCCCTGTCTCTATAGGCGATGAGCAATAAACCAGCCTGAGCGGCGGGTGTCAATATCACAACTTCTATGATACTGTCAAAACTGACATTTTTCAAATCATTTATCCCGTTTGTGAAAAATTCTCCCTAAACCGGGCACGCCCTCCTCTGTGAACTTGCTGACGCGTCTTCCCTTCAGTCGCTTTGACATTCCGGAAAAACATGGTACATTATAGGGAAAACGTCAGTTGGAGCGACCGGATATGCGTCATATTATTTACGATACAGATAACAGACCGAAGTCCAGACGGGTCCTCACATACACTGCCGACCGCGCAGACGAGGGAAGACCGGTGAGAGACATCATTTTGTACAAATGGAAGCTTGTCGCCCACGATATAGCCAGAGCCAAGTATGAGACGCCGGACGGCATCACGGTCAACGGGGAAGTCGTGTGGGTGAATAAACGCCTGCACGCCGGGGACGTACTGCGCGTCGTCATCACGGACCGCGCGCCTTCAAAGATCATTCCGACCGAAGGCGAACTCGATATTGTCTACGAAGATGAAGACCTCATATGTATAAATAAGCCGGCGGGCATCGTTGTCCACCCGTCCCACGGCCACTACGCCGACTCGCTGGCCAACCGTCTTGCCTGTTATTTCGAACAGAGGGGAGAACCGCACGAGATCCGCACGATCGGCAGGTTGGATAAAGACACATCCGGTCTTCTCCTTTTCGGAAAAAGCAGATCCGCGGTCGGTCTCCTGGATGCGCAGGCCGTGTCCGGCACGAGAACAAAAGTGTATCTGGCGCTCTGCGAGGGTAGATTTTCCGAAAGCGAAGGCTGCGTGGATGTCCCGATCACGAGGGAGTTTGACGGCAATATTAAGCGGGTCGCGAAGATCGGCGGCGATCCCGCCTTCACATCCTATAAAGTGATAAAAAATTATGAGGGTTTCGCGCTCGTAAGCCTGACCATAGAGACCGGACGAACTCACCAGATCCGAGTCCACATGAGCCATATCGGGCATCCCCTTCTTGGCGACCCGCTCTACGGGAACGGTCCGTTCACGCACCCCGGTTCTCCCGATATAAAAATAAACCGTACCTCGCTGCACGCCGCCGCGCTGGCATTCGACCAGCCATTCGCCGGTAACAGGATCGAGCTCTACGCAGACCTGCCGGCAGACATGTCAGCTTTCGTCACAGACACCCCTGTCACAGGTAAATAAGTGACAGTTCAGACTGGCTGCCTGTGAGTTCCGGAATCCGGCACAAACATCATCTTCATCGAAAAGCGCAGGTCCGAACTGTCACATACGTTTGATCTGTAAAAGCGATGAGTATATGATGCATTTGCAATTCCAATCATTTGTGCTATACTTTCGTATGTCCTCAAAGTCAATATGCTGCGTTTTGACGGCAGCAATTATATAATATAGCAGCCGATCTGCCGGAAGGCGTTCGGCGCAGCGGCACACGCCGCAGGGAGGTAATTATGAATTTTGTTTTCATCTCACCACAGTTCCCGCATACCTACTGGAATTTCTGCGACAGATTAAAGAGAAACGGCGTATGTGTCCTCGGTATCGGCGACACGCCTTACGACAACCTGAGCAGCGAGCTTAAGGGATCTCTGACCGAATACTACAAGGTCGATTCCCTGGAAAACTACGATGAAGTATTCCGGGCCTGCGCATTCTTCTCCTTCAAGTACGGCAAGATCGACTGGATAGAATCCAATAATGAGTACTGGCTCGAGCAGGATGCCCGTCTCCGCACGGATTTCAATGTAACGACCGGCATAAGAGCTGATCGGATCAACAATTTCAAGCACAAATCCAAGATGAAACAGTTCTATGCCGAGGCGCATGTCCCAAGCGCCAAGTGCCATCTGGCATCCACATTCGAGGATGCGCTCGGCTTCGTCGCGGAAGTCGGTTATCCCATCATTATCAAGCCGGACATCGGCGTCGGCGCGTCGGACACACACAAAATAAGGAACGAGGAAGAGCTTGCCGCGTTCTTTAAGGAACCGCGCCACGTCCAGTACCTCATGGAAGAATTCATTGACGGCGAGCTTTTCTCATACGACGCGATCACATCCTCGACATGCGAGCCGCTCTTCGAGTCAATGACCAGCTGGCCGCCCTCGATCATGGACATCGTTAATGATGAGCTGGAGCTCGTGTACTATGTTGCAGGAGATGTCCCGGAAGGCCTGAAGAAGGCCGGCCGAGCCACGGTAAAGGCTTTCGGAGCCGACAGACGCTTTGTACATCTGGAATTCTTCCGTCTCAAAGCAGACAAGGAAGGAATCGGTAAAAAGGGTGATTTTGTCGGTCTCGAGGTCAACATGCGTCCGGCCGGAGGATATACGCCGGATATGATGAACTTTGCCCACAGCATCGATGTCTACCAGATTTATGCGGACATGGTGACATCAGATGCCCGCCTGTTCCCGTACCCGGATAAAGAATACTGCTGCTGCTATGTCAGCCGCCGGGATAAGAACAGCTATGTTCACACCCACGAGGAAATACTCGCGAAATACAGCAGCCGCATGGTCATGTGCGAGCGCATTCCTGAAATCCTCTCCGGCGCGATGGGCAATCAGATGTACACCGCAAAGCTTGAAAATGAAGATGAGGCAAATGAATTCATCGCCTTCGTGCTTGGGCATTGACCTGTCAGATGACAATTGCCTGACGCTGAATAAAGATCACCTGCGGGACAAAGACCCGGAATTAATATCGATGTCGACCGGCCTCGCTTACTATGATACAGGGGGAATATAAATGGAAAAGAGATATTATAAAGAATACAGCTATCGGCTCGGACGTGACATGGAATTCGTCACATACGGCACCACCGGAAAACTCGTGGTCGTCTTTCCGTCCCAGAACGGGCGCTTCTTCGACTATGAGAACTTTAATATGACAGACGTCTGCGCGCCGTGGGTCGACTCCGGCAAGATCCAACTCGTCTGTCCTGACGGCATCGACCTCGAATCATGGTCCAACGAGTGGGGCGATATGCATGAGCGCCTCCTCATGCAGGAGAGATGGTTCTCCTACGTGAATGAAGAGTTCCTTCCTTCCGTCAGGGCCAAGAACGGAAGCGAGGCAGCTTATGGCAGAGCGATAACGACAGGCTGCAGCATGGGCGCCACTCACGCAGCCAACTTCTTCTTCCGCCGTCCGGACCTCTACGATACGGTCATCGCTCTCTCGGGAGCTTATGATGCCTATCTGTTCTTTAAGAACACGGACGACCCACTGGCTTATGAGAACTCACCGGTCCATTTCCTTCGGAATATGCCTGCCGATCATCCGTACATGGAGTTGTACAGAAACTCAAATATCATTATATGTGTCGGTCAGGGAGCGTGGGAGGACGAGCTTCTTGCCAGCACGAGAGAGCTTGATGCCGTGCTCCGCGAGAAGAATATTCCCGCCTGGATAGACTACTGGGGCTACGATGTGAACCATGACTGGCCATGGTGGAGAAAACAGATGCCCTACTTCCTCGGCAATGTGCTCGGCCAGCCGTAAATATTACCTTGCCGCGCATTCGAGGGGCTGTCATTGACAGCCCCTCGTTTTTTATCGCTTATTTAAGAATTCTTTGAGCGCCGGCAGCTCTTCAAGCATGGTCCGCCTTCCGATATCATAGACGCGGATGAGTTCCCTCGGATCATGCTCGGTCGAGCCTATCCTGAGCGGCTCAGGCGGGCATATAATGAAAGCGTCTCCGCTTGCGGCCCTCTTCTTTATATAAGCCCTTTCCCGGTTGTAGCGCATATGGCGTGTAGCTACCGCGTTCACAAGGGCCGGATAGTCTTTATAGACCCGGCGAATAAGCGGCAGGGCTTTATTGGGCTTTTTCACAAAGTTATATGGCTGAGTGAGAACGACCAGATTCCGGTCATAGCCCTTTTCCTCGAGGAACCGCAGAGGAATCGAATCGGATATACCTCCGTCAAGGAGTTTCCAGTGGCGGATCTTTACCGGCTCCGAGACAATCGGCATGGACGCCGACGCCATGAACCAGTAAAGGTCTTCGCCGTCGCCCTTCTCAAGATGTCTGAAGACTGCTTTTCCGGTCTCCATATCCGTGCAGCCGCAGTAAAATTCCATCGGGTTTGCCCTGTAAGCCGGTATATCGAAGAGATCCAGTTTATATGGAATCTCCGTGTAGCAAAATTCGGCTCCGTACAGAGTACCGGTCGTGATCAATGAGCGCATAGACGCAAAGCGCCAGTCCCGGCAGTATTTCAGGTTATATCTGATCACTCTGCCGTGCTGCCCGGATTTCAGGTTACAGCCGAAGACAGCCCCTGCCGAAACGCCGACCCCGCCGTCAAAAGTTATATTATTTTCCATGAGAACGTCGATGACGCCGGCAGTGAACATTCCGCGCATAGCGCCGCCTTCCATCACAATTCCTGTTTTCATAAAAATCCTTTCACATGCGGCAGTCGTTCCGCCGACTTAAATTTTCGGAGGAAGCCTCCCTGCCTGTCCCTCACGCATCTGCCAGAAATGCGAGATAGCCCCTGAATGTTTCATAAATATCCGCTTTGGATGTCGCTTCCCACGGAGCGTGCATATTCAATACAGGAACGCCGCAGTCAATGACCTCCATACCATAGAGGGCAAGAATATAGGCAATCGTTCCGCCTCCGCCGAGATCCACACGGCCCAGCTCGGATGTCTGGAACACAACATCGTTTTTGTCCAGTATGTCCCGAAGACGCGCAATGTATTCGGCATTGGCATCATTGCTGCCTGATTTTCCGCGGGCTCCGGTGAACTTGTGGAAGCACATACCGCCGCCGAGGTAGGCTATGTTTTTCTTTTCAAATGCCGACGCGTAATTCGGATCGAAAGCACTTGCGACATCTGAGGACAGCATGCGGGAAGCCGCCAGACATCTCCGAAGACTGAGCTCACTGTAGGTCCCGGTCAGATTCATGATCTCGGCGACAGTATTTTCAAAGAACATGGACCGCATGCCGGTCGCGCCTACAGAGCCGATCTCTTCTTTGTCTACAAGTATGCAGCACGCCGTGCGTTCCACATCGCCTGTTTCAAATATAGCGCGGAGTGACGGATATGCGCAGGCACGGTCGTCCTGGCCATAGGACAGGATCATTGACCGGTCAAGGCCTGCGTCACGTGCCTTTCCCGCCGGCACGATTTCCAGCTCTGCCGAGATGAAGTCATCCTCCTCGACATCATATTCATCCTTGAGTATCGCGAGGATCGCCCGCTTCACAGCTCCGCGCAGTCTTTTTGACTCCGACTGCTCAGCCTTTTCCTGACGAGCCGCATACATCTGACCGCGGGTCAGAGTATCATCCTCGTCCTCCTCGTCTGCTTTTCCGCTCTCGATGATAAACGGCTTGTTGCCGACAACAAGGTCCAGGGCTTCGCCTGTGACCGCCTCTGATGCCTTTTTGGCCATCTGTTCCTGAGACAGGTGGATCAGAAGGTCCGAAATGAAGAATACGGGATCGTCCTCATCCTCCCCTATATTCAATATCGCTGTCGTCCCGTCCTTTCTGACTATGACGCCGTGCAGAGCAAGCGGCAGAGTGACATAAAGATATTTCTTGATACCGCCGTAATAATGTGTATCGAGAAAAGCAAGTCCGCTGTCCTCATACAGCGGGTTCTGCTTGACATCGAGTCTCGGGGAGTCGATATGCGCTCCGACGATATTCATGCCGCACTCCATCGGCTGTTTTCCGATTTTCATCAGTATAATGGTCTTGTTCATCCATACGGCATAAACTTTGTCGCCGGCAGACAAGGTCCTGCCATCCTCGATCAGTCTCGGAAGCTCCACGAATCCGCGCTCCTCCGCCTCATTTACGATCGTATCCACGCATTCGCGCTCCGTCTTGGATATGTTAAGAAACTGTTTGTAATCCTCCGCAAACCTGTAGGCTTCCCTGATCCGCTCATTGCTGTAGGCCGCCCATACATTTCTTCTGTTCATAAAATTCCTTTCAAATTTTCTCTCCACAGCCTCCCGACCGGAAGACCGACGACATTAGTATAGTCGCCATCGATTTTTTCAATGTGTCGCGCAAATATCCCCTGGATTCCGTACGATCCCGCCTTATCAAACGGTTCCCCGGTCGCGATGTAAGCATCGATCTCTGCATCTGTCAGCGGAGCGACGAACACGTCTGTCCGCTCGGCAAATGAAATCTCCCTGCTTTGCGGGCATACATCATTCGCCGGACCTTCATCTTCTTCGCCTGTATTACTTCTTTCATCAGACACTTCTATCACACAGACACCCGTATAGACCTGATGCGCATTCCCCGAAAGCTCCCTGAGCATCCGACGCGCGTCAGCGGAATCCCTCGGTTTTCCCAGGATCTCCCCTTCACGTACAACAATCGTATCAGCCCCGATCACGGTCACCGTCTCCCCTGCATGGCGGGATGCGACTGCCAAAGCCTTCCTTCTGGCAAGTTCCCGAACGATGACCTTAGGATCCGTGCCGCTGACATTTTCATCGGTGTCAGAGACTTCAACGGTGAAGGGAACTCCGATCTGGGCAAGCAGCTCGCGCCGTCTCGGGGACTGGGACGCAAGTATTATTTTTCTCATCACAGGGCCTTCTTTATAGCTTCCAGAAAGTCATCAAACTCCTCAAACGCTTCGAGGTCCGGGTTGTCTTTCATGATTTGCTCCGTGCTGCGGAAAAGGAAGCCGGCTTTCGATGCCCTGATCATCGCGAGATCATTGTGGCTGTCACCGGCGGCGATGGTCTCAAATCCCGCAGACTGCAGAGCTCTGACCGTTGTCAGTTTGGACTGCGCGCAGCGCATTCTGTATCCGGTGATCTCACCGTTCTCGCCCACCTCCAGGGTGTTGCAGAACAGTGTCGGATAACCAAGCTTCTTCATGAGCGGCATCGCAAACTGGGTGAAGGTGTCGCTTATGATGATGACCTGAGTGATTTTTCTCAGTTCATCCAGAAATTCTTTTGCGCCCGGAAGCGGATCGATCTTCTCGATCGTAGCCTGGATCTCGCGAAGACCGAGCCCGTGCTCTTTCAGTATGCCAAGTCTCCACTTCATGAGTTTATCATAGTCCGGCTCATCACGGGTCGTGCGGCGAAGCTCCGGGATTCCGCTGGCTTCCGAAAATGCGATCCAGATTTCAGGAACAAGTACACCTTCCATATCAAGGCAGACAACATTCAGATTACTCATACTTTTTACTCCTTAAGCATTATACGTGCGTCCGATGCAATGACCGGATATATGTTTTTCTTTCATTCAGGTCTCACCTATCGTCCCGGCATCACTTGCACAGTTACGGAAAAGCAGACTATAATAATCTTATCAAACTTGAAAAACAATGTAAACGGACATTCGGGACAGTTTGTCAATTCAAGTCTCGTCCCCCTGCCGATGAGGTATACTGCTATGACTGATTCTGACTATATGGAAGGCCGCATCCGGGACCTTGCAAGGAGCGCCTATATGAATGACTATATCACACACACCGATTTTCTGTCCGCTTCCGAGCAGGCAGCTTTCCACACAGCGCTCCGAAAGCTGGGAGTGCCTCAGATGGCGGACCGGCTGGAAGGCGCACAGTATCTCCTCTATGGGGGATTTGATGAGGCGGAGCGCCAGACCGTCGTTTTTCTCCCGTCCTGGCTCGATGCCAAGACATACAAAGCACAGGAAGATGATGCCCCGCATGTCGTCACATGCCTGAAAGTTTCTCCGGCTGCGGCGAAATTCGCGGATAACCTCACCCACAGAGACTACCTCGGCGCTCTCATGAATCTCGGCATCACGCGCGGACAGGTCGGCGATATCCTGATCGACCGCAGCGATTACTCCGCCTATGTGTTTGTATTTAAGGATATGGCTGATTTCATTTGCAGTGAGCTCTCCCGGGTAAAGCATACGACTGTGCTCCCCCGCGAAGTCCCTCCCTCTTCATGCACTGTGCGACCTGAATTCGAGATCCGGGACGGTTCCGTTGCATCGCCCAGGCTCGACGCGGTCCTCTCATTTGTCTGCAGGCTGGCCAGAGGGAAGTCTCAGGAGCTGATCGAGAGGGAAGCCGTCACTGTCGACGGACAGATTGCTGTTTCCGGCGCGTACGAACTGCAAGAAGGCTCCAGAGTATCTGTGAGAGGTTTCGGTAAGTTCGTATTTATGGGTTCCCGGGGAACAACAAAGAAAGGCCGCAATTATATCGAAGTCAAAATATACAAATGAAAAAGCCCGCACTGGGGAAATTCATCCCCCTGCGGGCTGCTTTTCAAATATGTGACGGGTCTTCGATACGATCCCGGTCAAACGATCAGTTCTGATCTATCGGGCCCATCCTTCCGAGGTACCCGGCGGGTATATGCTTTTCGAGAAGACTCTCAATGTAATCCATGGACATGGGCTGACCGTCCGTGCTCACAGTGGCTGTTCCGTGCATGCGGGCAAGCTCATCCGAATACTCGTTTAGCGGATACAGGGCAAGGTTCTCTCTGTCACCTGTATAATGAGTGACGATCGGCAGAAATCCCATGGCCGTAGGTTTTACTTTACCTGACGCATCCTTCGTGACCTGTACATTCAGTATACCGCTGACCAGCTGATCTCTTACCTTCTGCGCGCTGAAAAAGTTGCCGAGCGAATAGATGACCGGGCACTTCTGTCCGTCACTCTCGCGGGTCAGTGTGACAAGATCCTGAAGGACATGCGAATGATTTCCGAGTACAATGTCAGCGCCCCAGTCTACAAGCTTCTGGGCTTCATTATAGACATAGTCATTTGTCACATCCGTATTCTCGTCGCCCCAGTGAGCGTGGACAACAACGATGTCCGCTTTCTCTTTGGCTTCCTCTATCATGCTTCTCACAAGATCCGGGTCATTCATATAGACGACAATCGCGCTGTAGCTGGAGGGCAGCTCGTCATTCGTCATCTCCAAAAAGCTCAGAAAAGCCACCTTAATTCCGTTTTTCTCAATGATCCGGAAATCAAAAAGATCATCATAGCCGTAATAAAAACCGGTGCACGGAATGTTCTTTTCATCCCAGTATTCGCGTGTCACGTAAGCGCCGTCAACACCCATGTCGAACATGTGGTTATTTCCCATATTTGCGACATCAAAGCCTGTATCAATAAGGGCATCTCCCATCTCCGTCGGAGTGTTAAAGTGCGGATAGCCGGATGCAGCTCCGAGTGCTGTGGCCAGAGGCGTCTCCTGATTCACAGTTGCCAGATCCGCTGATGATATGAACGGTTTAATGTTCTTGTAGAACGGCCGGAAATCGTAGCCGGTACCGGTGCTGGCTGAGAGGAACACCTGCTCATGGACCAGGTTATCTCCGACGCCCAGTATAGTGATACTGTTGTCATCCACAGCCTGCGCTCCGTCCTCAAGAAATGTTTCGGTCTTTTTCTGAAGGTCCGTCTGTACTGCCGCAAGACTTGACTCATCTGCCAAAGTGCTCTCTGTCACTTCCGGTTTCGGGGCTTTACCCTTATTTCGAATTCCTCTGGCAACAAAAAGAACAATCAGGAACAGCAGGAGACAGAAAAGTGCTTTGATGAGTATCGCCATAAGAGAAGTATCCACGACAAGATCTTTGAGTACATCCACATAAGTGCGCTTCTTTTTCTGTCTTGTCCGAACGCGCCCCGAGCGTTCCGTCCCTGTCCTGCTATCGGGTCTTCTCTTTCCGGAAGTTCCCTCAGCCCTCTCCGGTCTGCGTCTCTTCTCAGGTGTCCCCTCCGCGCTCTCCGGTCTGCGTCTCTTCCTGGGAGTTCCCTCTGCGCTCTCCGGTCTGCGTCTCTTCCTGGGAGTTCCCTCTGTGCTCTCCGGTCTGCGTCTCTTCCTGGGAGTCCCCTCTGCGCTCTCCGGCCTGCGTCTCTTCCTGGGAGTTCCCTCTGCGCTCTCCGGCCTGCGTTTCTTCTCAGGTGTCCCCTCCGCGCTCTTCGCTCTGCGCTTCCTCTTCGGAGTCTCCTCCGCATTCTCAGACCTGCGTTTCTTCTTCGCTGCTCTCCCGGCAATGTCAGGCTCTGATTTCACGGACTCTCCCGTATCAGGGACTACGCTCTTTACTGTACTGTCCGCAGACTGGGGCGGTCTCTTTTTCTTCGGACGGCGCTTCTTTGGGGCCTTCTGAGGTTCATCCGGAAGGCTGACAAGATTTTCATCCCTGCCGTTTTCTTCCGGAAGTCCATTCTGATTTAATTCCCGCTTGTCCATAAATGTCTCCCTGCAAAATGATATTTCCATTATAAAACAAAACTGACAAATAATCGAACTAAATTATACCTGATAGCGGTGAAATCCGCCTGAATATTTAAGTTTTTGCCTTGCTTGCAGGGCATGGTGCGGGATTTGCGTCAGCACCGTCTGACATAATACGAAACCGAATCCCTGAGGGCTCCGCTCCGCCGCGGTCTCAGAACGTAAAAACTTCCCACTTAATGCTATAAAGCAAGTCGAAGTGGGAAGTATTATTATTTCGTCTTAAATATAAATTTGTCCTGTATCTTATACGCAGCAAAGAACAGGGCCAGATCGACCGCGACTTTCAGCCGCACCGCGCCGCCTCCGATAATCATCTCCAGGAAATGGACCGTGAAAGCGGAAATGGAACACTGTACTGCGGTGAGTGCCATGAACTGTCTCAGAGACTTTCGCCTGCTCTCATTACTCTTGAACACCAGAGCCCGGCTCAGAAAATAATTGAACGTGGATGATACCGACCTTGCCAGGAACGTCGACACAATAATCGGGTAAGGCACATTTTTGAGCAGGAATGCCGTGAATATCCAGAACAGGAAAATATCAATACAAGCCGCAAATATAGATGTGGCACCGAACACCATAAGCTTCCTGAATATGACAACAAAAATCAGAATAGTGTTCCATACCAGATTAAAGTGGGTCTCGGCATCAGGATTCGGCTCTGTGAGTTCGATCGGTATCTCCGAATACCCGAAATCTTTCATTCCGATTAGATACGATGTCTCATAGGCGTAGGAGCGCTCAGGATATTTCATGCACACCTTGACCAGGCTGTCCGGGATCCCCCGGAGCGTACACAGCACGTCACTGCAGCGGGCGTTAAAAAGATAATGGAACCACAGCACTGCAATTCTGCTGCCCCTTCGAGTCTCATTCGTCATATATGGACTGTCAAAGCTGCGGGTGCCGAGCACAAGCTTGGATCTCAGCCTGTCATTTTGCTTCTCTAGTTCTTCTGAAATTTTTATAATATCACTGATTCGGTCACATCCGTCCGAATTGACGGTTATGAGTCCATCCCTCATTCCTGAATATGTCTCGAGATATTCCCTCATGCCGGTCTTAAGTGCCATGCCCTTCCCGCGATTCGACTGATGACGGAATACAGTACATCCCATCTCCTCAGCCCGGCTGAAAAGATCTGACTTTTCCTCCCTGCTGCCGTCATCGACAACAATGATATCGCGGAAACCTTCATCTATAAGTTCCTGTATATATGAGCAGAAATTTTTTGGCGGGTCATAAGCCGGAATAAGGATCACACTTCTTCTTTCCACAAAAAATCTCCATATATCGATAGTTTTCTTCGCTGAACATTAACTAAGAAAATATCAGATTTCCACTTTATATGCAAGTAAATTTTGCATTCCCTTTACATTCGGCAGTACTAATGCACATTTTCCCGGTCTCGCCCGCCTAATATTTGAAGTGTAATTTTCTCAGCTAGCGCTGACCCGAATCCCGTGCCAAGTCTCGCGAGCGAGACTTGAATCTGAATCACCGTCTGATTCTCCTCTTCTAATCTGCGCGGTACAGGTGATAATTACCGTCCCCGGATTCAAAGACGAGTGAAAGTGCATCGGCAATCACATCCTCCCTTGCCTCCACATCGTCATAATACATCCCACTCTCATAAAGCACATAGTTGATGTTCTCCTCACTCAGAGTTCTCAAAAGTTCAGCTTCATCATCGATCGTATATATATATTTTGCCGTTTCAAAGCGATAGTCCGTATCGTATCCCGCCGACCACGCATAATATGGCCATCCGCAGTACATCCGGCATCCGCTGACGGTAAAATCCGATACGGAATCCGGTCCTGACAGGACCAGGTCATTCCACGTCAGGTTCTCCTTGATATAATGACCGAGTTCACTCTCGGGGTTGACGGCGATTTCATGATTTTTTCCGTTGTTCCTTATGATGATCACAAAATCGTAAGCTCCTGTCGCCATGAGAACGACGATGAGTACAACCGCAAATACCCGCGTCGCCGCACTACGCGTCTCGCACCACAGTCTGACCAGAAGCTCAGCCCATATGACGGAGAGGAAAGCCATGGACATCATGATGTATTTATGATTGACAGTCACGTCAGGCGTGAGAGACATGGTGAATGCAAATGCTGTCGGCAGGAGAAAAGCACATATAAGCGCCTTGTATTTTCCCTCCAGGACGAAGATCGCGAATACCGCTCCCACAATCGTCATGCCGGAGATCTCGATCAAAAACCAGAGAACCCCGATCACAGACTTGCTCTCGCTGATAAAGCCCCAGAAAAAGGCCGGCGACACCGCGCTTCCATTAATAAAGAAATGTGTCTGCAGAAAGGACAGGCAGACGGTAATGACTGCAAGTCCGAGAAAATCAAGCTTGTTCCTTGAAAAGAGGGCAAATCCCGCAAGGACCAGCAATCCTCCGATCACACATGCACCGTTCCAGAAGGAGAGCGCGCCGAGTAACGCACCGGTGAGGATGACGCGCGGCAGATCCCTTACAGCCCAGGCATCCCATGTAAAGAACAGCTCTTTTATATGCGCGGAAAGACCGCACGTATTTTCCAGATAGCCGTAGTAATACCAGATGACCGCCATGACGATCAAGAGTCCAAAGCCGAGATGCCTCTGGTTCAGATAAACATTGTAATTCCAGAGTCCCCAGTTCTCGTTAGGAGTATATCCGATGAAAACACTGTTCTCACTAAAGGCATCAATGAGATCACCTGCTAAGAGATGCTCCCTGATAAAATAAAACAGGGCAAGACCGCTCCGGAATACAAAAAGGAACGGAGCGATAAGAGCGGGCGCGAACCGGCCTGTAACCCTCATAGTGAACTGTGTGAGCATGACCAGAAATCCGAAAAGCCCCAAAATGGAAGGCAGGTTATAAGCCATCTCTATCGGGAGACCCATTCGCTCAAGATTACCGCAGAGGAACATGAACATGAAATGATACTTAATATCCTCCCCCGCAAAGAAGGGGTACTGGGTCGGAAAGTTCTCGAACCAGGAAAACGAACGCATCAGCGCAAGATTCGGGGCGTAATCACTGAAGACAGTGTAGCCCATATAAAGGTCATCTCCATCGGCATGGAGCACATAGCGGAAGGTCATAGTCACAAAAACAAGGAGGGCAATGTAAAATACCGCCTCCCTCTTAAATAAATCCGCGTTCATGATCAATCCGCCGAAATATTTCCGCTCAGCCGGTGAATCTTCATTTTCCGATCCGCTCCCGACCTTCATGCTCAATTTCTGAGCAGCCGCCAAGTCTTCACCTGCCGCTTTGTTTTCGTTCTTCATATTTCTCATAATAGGACGTATCAAAGTGAGCAGAATAAACGCCGCGCCTGCCGCCATGGCACAGAGCTCCGCACGCCCCAGCGAATCGGCTGAATGCGCGCGCACACTGAGAAAATATCCGAACACATAGACCATCCATGTCTCCAGCATAACCCCTGTTCCAAAGGATGACATGAGCCGTACCCAGATGAGATTCAGATTCCCTTCAGATTTTTGATTTGTACCGATAAAATAGCCGGTAAGCTCCCATCCGACAGCAGTACCGATCAACAAAAATAAAATAGCCTGCATGGTATCCTCGTAAAGCCGGCAATTCATCCACCATCAGTGTCTGCCGGTATTATTATCTGGATGCTGATTTCTCAAGAAAAGAAGTCAGCAGCGAAAGTCCGTCAACCGCCACACAGAATTTTTCATCGTGACGGATGCATGCCTCGTATGTCACCCTGAGGTCGAACCAGTCCACACTATCCACCTCCTCGGACTGAAGCGTGAGTTTTTCAATATCGACCGGGCTGTCGTACACATACACAAAGGCAATTTCATTGTCCCGGAACATTTTTCCGTGGAATTCCTTCTCAAAATGAATGTCAAACGTTCCTGCAAATGTCAGTTGATCCTCCCGAGCCTCAATTCCCAGTTCCTCGGAGAGTTCGCGGAGTGCTGACTCCAAAGGTTCATGACCTGCGGCGATGTGCCCGGCTGAGGAAGTGTCATATTTGCCCGGAAAAGAATCCTTTTCTGCTGAACGCTTCTGAAGCAGGATCTGGATCCTGCCAAAAGCGCGCCGAACGATCCAGACGTGGGCAGTGCGGTGCCTTATCGCATGGGCGTGGGCGTATGTTCTCTCCACCGTCTCGCCGGTCGGATTTCCGTATAAGTCAACTACATCAAAAAATTCCATGGATGCCTCCGAAAAACGCCTGATCCGATAGCGGTCAGGCGTTTCTGATAAAAGCTGATTTTCAGTATAGCATTAACATGATAATGAGACAAGTCTGCTGCACTAATATAAGCAGCGTTCGTTGTCCGCCAATTGCAGCAATTGCTAACGCCGCAGGGAGATTTAGCCTCTGAAGAAATACCCTTTCTTAAATCTTCTCATAACGATTACAAGCAGGATCAGCAGTAAAAACTGAAGACAGTATTCCGACATTCCAAAGGAGAAGAAGGGCCATATACGGACAAGCTTCAGGTGAATAATATAAGCCGGCGCTACGACCATCGACATTCCAAAATCGGCTCTCTCCATGAGAGCCGTG
>OCTX014552804.1_pt1 | contig 16640 bp, 9 predicted proteins | sample 1539691 | NCBI WGS metagenome assembly OCTX01 (sample SAMN02144231, study PRJEB22623) | gut metagenome | biome: sheep rumen | host: Ovis aries | place: New Zealand | reverse complement strand
AATAAAAACCAACACGGACAAGGAAAAACAGGTTTTTATTTGTAGAAACTCTTGGTTTTTGTTGGTTTTTCTTTGTTTTTATTGGTTTTTTAAAAGACGCAGAGCGTTCAACCAACTGTCTCTTTTAGTATAATACCCCTAAAACAACGTATTTGGTGATACGATTGCGGATAATCATTTTTTTCGATGTCAATGGTGGCGAAAACAGCGTCGAGCGACAAGCCTCCCAACTGGTCAGGGAGTCAGCCGGTCATCGACCATTCGCTGCATGTACTGCTGGATGATGGCTTTCAGTTCGCGCTCCATCTGTGGCTGCTGGGGCGCCCGTCCCATCAGGTTGTGGCGCAGCAGATAGTCTGTCAGCCGATAGAACCCAATGGTATGTTCACCGTCGAACTGCAGCAGATAGTCGCCCTTGCAATACTGGAACACGCCGTCCAGATAGTTCACGGCCCAGGTGTCCTCGGGCGGGGTGTTGAACAGGTCGATGCCGAAGGCCATGTAGGGTTTGTCGCACCCCACGTATCCCAATATGGTGGGCATGATGTCGGATTGCTGGGCAATGCCGTCGCGTATGCCGGGCTGCAGGGCGCCCGAGGGGTCGTAGAAGATGATGGAGGTGCTGAAGTGGTTCACTCCGCCGCGATATTCAGCATGGTTGCTCATGTTGGGGTGGTCGCCCGTGAGCACAAAGAGTGTGTTCTCAAACCACGGTTCTTTCTTGGCTTCGTCGAAAAACCGCCGCAGCGCATGGTCGGTGTAGCGTATGCACTTGTGGATGGGCAGTTCCTCCTCGGGAAACCGCTCTTTGTAGGCATCGGGCACATGGAAGGGGTGATGGCTGGTGAGCGTGAAGAGGGCCGTCATGAAGGGCTGCTTCATGTCGCTCATCTTCATGCGGAAATACTGCAGGAAAGGTTCGTCCCAGATGCCCCACCAGTTGTCGGAGTCGGCCTTGCCGCGTGTGCGGCGGTCGGCCTCGTAGTTTTCCTGTGCCCAGCATTGCTGGAAACCGGTGGATTTGGTGAAGCCCTGGAACCCCAGGCTGGTGGCGGGGGCTCCGTGGAAGAAGGCGGTCTGGTAGCCCATGTCGCCGAGAAACTGCGCCGTTCCTTGCAGGTGGTTGAGGGCGTAGGACGACGCCACGAACGACTCAACCATCATGGGCAGGCCCGAGAGGGCCGACGGCATGGCGTCGATGCTGGCCCAACCGTTGGCGCAGGTGTAGCGGAAGGTGACCGAATGCTCGATGAGCGAGTCGAGAAACTGGGTGTAGCCTCGGTAGCCGGGCAGCACCTCCTTGTTGAGACTGCCAAAATACTCGCGGCCGAAACTCTCCAGGAAGATGACGACGATGTTCTTGGCCCCCCTCCTGTCCCCCCTGGGGGGGACGACCCGCGCAGTTTGTCTCCCGCTCCGGGCGGAGTCGGAGAGGGCTTCCCCCCCAGGGGGGACAGGAGGGGGGCCTTGGGTTTGGCCTTGACTTTTGGTTGTTGTTTTTACATTGTGTATGGGGCTGTAGATGCGCTCCAGCTCCTCGGCCGAGAAGTAGGAGGGCACGTGATAGGACGCCTTGCCGATGGTGCGGATCACGGAGAAGGGGGTGTTCAGAACGAGCGAAGCGTCATTGGGCCTCACAATGAACTGGTTGGCGGTGCTCACCTTGATGGGGCGGTTGTCCCAGAATCCGCCGCGCATGCCCGCCCAGCACAGAAATGCCACCAGCAACAGCGAGAGCGTCTGCACGGCATAGTAGCGGCGGAGGGAGGACGAAGCCCCCTCAGTGGCCGAAGGGCCCACGCGAGGCACTCTATACCCACGCCACAGAAAGGCCACGAGCAGCACGAAGAGCACCACCAGGTACCAGTGGTTGACAAACTCCAACAGCACAATGCTGCCCAGCTTGTCGTCGCGGCCAAACTCGCTGAAGAAGGCGGTGGTGGTGCGCCGCGCCGTGTATTGGAAATAGACCGAGTCGCACAGGTTCATGGCAAGGGCCACGGCGTTGACCACAACAAACACCCACTTGCACAGCTTCTGCCACGTGGGGCCTTCCTTTGCGTGGAGCGGCAGAAACACCAGCAGCAGATAGAGGGCGTTGGTGTAGGCGATGGCCGACGTGTCGAAATAGACGCCTCCCCAGAAAAGGGTCCACAGCCGGCCCGACCCCGGCAAGTGGGCATAGGTGTGGGCGTTCTCGAAGAAGAAAGCCAGCCGAGTGACCATGTAGGCTGCGTAGAGCAGCAGCAAGTTGACTGCCACGGCGCACAGAGGCGCAAGTGTTTTCGTCTTTTGACGATGAATCTTGAACATTCTTTATCTTTTGATTTCAGATTTTTTTCAGGTGTGAGGGTTTCCTACGGCCGCAGCCTGTCCTGCGTCATGCGCATCATGTACTGCTGGATGATGGCCTTCAGCTCGCGCTCCATCTGCGGCTGCTGGGGTGAACGGCCTTTGAGGTTGCGCTTCATGAGCGAATCGCTCAGCGCATAGACGGCGCGCGTCTGTTGGCCGTCGAACTGCAGCACGAGTCCGTGCTTCACATACTGGTAGATGCCGTTCAGATAGTTCACGGCCCACGTCTCATCGGCGGGCGTGTTCAGCAGGTCGATGCCGAAGCCGAAATAGGGTTTGTCGTAGCCCAGCATGCCCATGACGGTGGGCAGGATGTCAATCTGCTGGGCTATCTTGTCCTGCACCTCGGGCTGCCGTTCGGGGTTGCCCGGTTCGTAGATGATGATGGGCGAGCAGAATCCGCCCAGGTCGGTCTGATAGTAGGCGTGGTCGGAGAGGTTGGTGTGGTCGCTGGTGAGCACGAAGATGGTGTTCTCGAACCACGGCTCGCGGCTGGCGCGCTCAAAGAATCGCCCGATGGCCATGTCGGTGTAGCGTATGCACTTGTGGATGACGATGCCCTCCTCGGGATATTTCTGCCGATACTTCTCGGGCACGGCGTAGGGGTGGTGGCTGCTGGCGGTGAAGACGGCGGTCATAAAGGGCTGTCGCATTTCGGACATCTTCGTGGCATAGTATTGCAGGAAGGGCTCGTCCCAAATGGCCCACATGCCGTCGAAGTCGGCATCGCCGCCGAAGCGCTTGTCGGCATTGTAGTCCTCGCGGCCATAGTATTGCTGGAATCCCGTGGCGCGGCTGAACGCCTGGAAACCCATCGACCCGCGCTGCGCACCGTGGAAGAAGGCGGTCTGGTAGCCCTCGGCAGCCAGCAGGGCGGCCATGCCGCTGACGTGGTTCATCGAGGCGGGCGTCAGGAAGAACGGCTCCACAAACATGGGGATGCTGCTCAGGATGCTGGGCATGCCGTCGATGCTCTTGCGCCCGTTGCAGAACGAGTGGGCGAAGGTGACGCTCCGGGCGATGAGCGAATCCACGCAGGGTGTGTAGCCTTTGTAGCGTCCGTTCTCAAGCGTTTTGTTCAGCGCGCCGATGTACTCGCGGCCGAAACTCTCCACAATCAGGATGACGACGTTCTTGGCCTTCGGCTTGTCCCCTCCGGCGGAGAGAGACTGGCTGTTCGGGGCTTCCCCCCCAAGGGGGGTGAGAGGGGAGCCTTGGGCTTTGGTTGTTTTTCTATTATGTATGGGGCTGTATATCCGCTCCATGGTGGCCTCGTCGGCGAAGTAGTCGGGCACGGTGAACACGTTCTTGCCAATGGTGCGATAGAGCGAGAAGGGGGTGTTGAGCACCAGAGCCGCCTCTACAGGGCGATCTACATACTGGTTGGCGTTGGAGATGGTGATGGGGCGCACGGCTGTGGTGAATCCGCCACGGATGCCCGCCACCACCAGCGGAGCCACCACGAGCATGGAGAGCAGGGCCACGACGTTGTAGTGCCAGGGAACGACGCTGCGCGATGGCACATCGCCGTCTGCCGACAGCGAACGGTTCGAAAAGTCGCTCTGCCGCAGCCCCGTGCCGACATAGAGCCGCCACAACAGCCACATCTGCAGCACGAACAACAGCAGCAGATACCAATGGCGCACGGTCTCGGTGAGAAACACCGAGCCGAGGTTGCCCTCGTGCGCAAACTCGCCAAAGACGGTGGTGGTGGTGCGCCGCATGGTATAGCGGAAATACACCGCATCGCACAGATTGGCGGCCAGCGCCAAACCGTTGACCACCACGAACAGCCAGCGGCAGCACTGCTGGTAGCCCTTCCGCTCCTTGCCGTGCCAGGGCAGCAGCATCAGCACAATGTAGGGGATATTGGTGACCAGAATGGCCGATGTGTCGAACATCAGCCCGCCGCGCAACATCTCCAACAGGTGCGACACCGTGAGTCCCTGCTCAAAATAGCTGTAGTTCACCAGCAGATAGACCACGCGCGCCACAAAATAGAGCGCATAGGCCAACAGCAGGTTCAACACCACTGCCTTGAGGGGAGCGAACGCTTTGAACTTTGAACTTTGAACTTTTGACATCGAAAGCATTATTTCTTAGATCGTTTTTTCTGTAAACCGTGAACCGTAAACCGTAAACTGTAAACTGTAAACCGTAAACTGTAAACCGCAAACCGTAAACTGTAAACCTTCTCTCCCCCCAGGGGGAGCCGGAGGGGGCCCGTAAACTATGAGCCAAGACTAAAAACTCCTGTGCGTCATCTCCCCGCCCCTCAAGGGGAGGGGATGGGGGTGGGGTCTGTAACTTTCCCACTAAAAATCCCAATCACTCCAACTCCCCATCTTTCCCATAGCCAAGACCATTAATCTCCTTCGCTGCCGTTTGCAGAATGGCCTTTCCCTTCTTTATCAGCAGTTCGCTGTCGGTACTCTCATCCACCACGATGCGGTTGGCATTGAGGTCGAACACGGCAAAGCCCGTACTGTCGCGCATGGTGATGCCGTTGTTGTAGGTGTGTACGGCAAAGGGATAAGCATAGCCCTTGCTCATCACGTCGCGGCTGAAGATGAAGTCGCGATGGTCGATGCCCATCTGTCCGAGCAGCGTGGCGGGCAGGTCAGTCTGGTTGCAGAGCTGCTCCACGCGGCGCGGCTCCTTGACGGCTCCGCCCAGCCAGAGCATCGGCACATGGTCGTGCTCGGGGTGCTCCTCGCCCACATCGCCATAGCTGATACCGTGGTCGGGCAGCAGCACGACGAGCAGATTGTCCCACTGCGGGGTCTTCCGCAGTTGGTCGATGAACCGCCCGAGACACTCGTCCAGATAGTTGAAGGCATTCAGGATGGGGTCGGCCAGCCGGTGCGTGGGCACATCCCACGGTTCGTGGCTGCTCAGCGTGGAGTAGCCCCAAAGATGATGGTCGGTGTCCTTGGCCTGCACAATCTGGTCGTAGAGGGTCTGGAAGGTGATGTCGTCGCGAACGCCCCACTTGGCCGTTTGCTGTTCGGCGGCTGTGTAGTCGTTCTTCCAGTGCAGCTGTCCGAAACCGGTGGTCACCAGGTAGCTGCGCATGTTGGTGAAATTGATGTCGCCGCCGTAGAGATAGTAGGTGTGGTAGCCTTCGCCCTGCAGCGTCTTGGCAATGCCTGGCAGGAAACGCGTCTTGGCGGGCATCTTCATCACCGACGAGCGCGGAAACGACAGATAGCCGCTCCATGTACACAGTGTGCCGCGGTCGGTGCGATAGGAGTTGGCATAGAAGTTGGAGAAATAAACGCCTTCGCGCGTCAGCGCGTTCAGCCGTGGCATCACGTCTTTCCGCCCGCCTATCTGCTCGGTGAAAATGCCGCCGCAGCTCTCGAGCAGCACCACCACGATGTTGGGCCGGCGTGTGCGCAGCAGCGTGTCGGGGGCGACGCTCTCCGTGGGGTAAAGGCCCTGCATGAGCCGCGCCCGCTCGGTCTCGGCCATGAACGGATAGTCGGGCACCTCGCTGGCCGTCTTCTCGAACGACGAAAGGAACGAAAATACCGGGTTGACGGCCGAGTGGTTCAGAAACTGGTTTTGCGAGTAATAAACCTGCCCCACATTGGTGGTCGATTCGCCCAACCCGCCGCGAATGCCCACCACGAGCAGCGGCGTCAGCGCCACACAGAGCAGGGTCTCCCCCACCCTCGCGCTTATGGATGCAGGCCGCTCGGCACGATGGTCGAAGACGCCACGCTCCACGGCGCAATAGCATTGATAGATGACCAACACCAACGCTGCCAGCACCAGCAACCGCACCAACAGATAGACTGCCGACACGCTCGCCATGGCCTCGGTGGGTGTGTCGAGAAACTGCAGGCACGTGGAGTCGAGCTTGTATTTCCAGAAGGCGTACAGGCTGGTGTCGGCCACAAAGGCCAGGGCGAACATCACCGCCACCAACCCATAATAGCCGCGCGACAACCACCGCGGCACGTGCGTCCACACGGCCACCACGCACAACAGGAAGGGCACAACAAGAAAATAGAGGGCCGTGCTCAGGTCGAGTGACAGCCCGTGCCACAGCACGTCCTTCACATCGGACAAAGAGAAAGTGCCCACACTGCGGTTGCACAGCATGAACACCACCTTGGCCACCATGAACAACAGCACGGTCAGCACATAACATTTCAAGAGATAGAACACCCGTCGCCTCATCTTGTCAACTCACATCTGCATGTCGTGCAGTTTCTTGTAGTATCCGTCCTGTTGCAGCAGCTCGTCGTGGGTGCCACGCTCCACAATCTGCCCCTCGTGCAGCACACAAATCTCGTCAGCATTCTTGATGGTCGAGAGTCGGTGGGCAATGGCCACGGTGGTGCGCGTCTTCATGAGCCGCTCCAGCGCGTCCTGCACCAACCGTTCGCTCTCGGTGTCGAGAGCCGATGTGGCCTCGTCGAGAATCAGTATGGGCGGATTCTTCAGAATGGCCCGTGCTATCGACACCCGTTGCCGCTGACCGCCCGAGAGCCGTCCGCCGCGGTCGCCGATGTTCGTGTCGAACCCTTGCTCGCTCTGCATGATGAATTCATAGGCATTGGCTATCTTCGCCGCCTCAGCGATTTTCTCATTCAGCTCCTCCTCGGTGAACACGGGCTCCGCCGTCGAAGCGCCCTCCCTCACTCCGAAGGCGATGTTGTTGCGGAACGAGTCGTTGAACAAAATGGCCTCCTGATTCACGTTGCCGATGAGCTGCCGCAGGTCGTTGATGCCCAGGTCCTTCACGTTGATGCCGTCGATGAGCACCTCGCCCCGCTGCACGTCGTAGTAGCGCGGTATCAGGTCCACCAGCGTCGATTTGCCGCTGCCGCTCTGCCCCACCAGCGCAATGGTCTTCCCCTTGGGAATCACCAGGTTGATGTCGCGGAGCACCCAGATGACCGCCCCCTCCGGCTCCCTATACCCAAACCACACGTGGCGGAACTCTATCTGGTGTTCGAACGCCGCTATATGCTTCGGATGTTCAGGCTCCTTGATGCTGTTCTCTGCCATCAGTATCTTGTCGATGCGCTCCATCGAGGCCAGTCCCTTCGGGATGTTGTAGCCCGCCTTCGAGAAGTCCTTCAGCGGGTTGATGATGCTGTAGAGCATCACCATGTAGTAAATGAAGATGGGGCCCGAGAGCGCATGCTGGTGGAGCACCAGCACACCGCCGAACCACAGCACAATGACTATCATCACCGTACCCAGAAACTCACTCATGGGGTGGGCCGACGACTGCCGTATGTTCACCCGCATGATGTCGTCGCGGTAGGCCGAGTTGATGCTGTCGAAACGGCGGTTCATCTTCTCCTCGGCACAAAAAGCCTTGATGATGCGCAGTCCGCCCAACGTCTCCTCCACCTGGCTCATGGTGTCGCTCCAGAGGGCCTGCGCCTTGATGCTCTGCGCCTTCAGCTTGCGGCCCACCCACCCCATGAACCAACCCATGACGGGGACAATCACCAGCGTGAACACCGTCAGCTGCCACGAGATGAACAGCAGTGCGGCAAAATAGCTCACTATCAGGATGGGGTTCTTGAACAACATTTCCAGACTCGACATGATGGAGTTCTCTATCTCCTGTACGTCGCCGCTCATGCGGGCGATGATGTCGCCCTTGCGCTCCTCAGAGAAGAAACCCAGCGGCAGCGAAGTGATCTTGCGATAGAGCTGGTTGCGGATGTCGCGCACCACACCCGTGCGGATGGGGATCAGCGTGGCCGACGAAAGGAAGTAGGCACCCGTCTTCAGGGCCGTCATCACGCCCAGGAACACACCGATGAGCAGCAGCGTAGTGGTCTGCCCATAGCGCGCTATCAGTCCGTTCACGTAGTAGTTCATGTTGTTCGTCAGCACCTCCTGCAGGTTGCCCCAGTCCCAAGCCATTACACTCGTGGCTGTCTCAGCGTCGCTCGTCTGAAACAGTATCTGCAGGATGGGGATCAGAGCGGCAAACGAAAAGATGTTGAGCACCGCCGACAGTATGTTGAACACCACCGACAGCACCAGATATTTTTTATAAGGCGGCACAAAGCGCCGCAGCACATTCAGAAACTCTTTCATATCTGCCTGCAAAATTAATAACTTTCAGACAAAAACCGATGCTTTTCCCCACATTTATGTTTTTCACACCCCATTAATGACACCAAACGAACTGGGATGACTCGGATGAAACGGATTTCAACAACAGAAATCTGAGGAATATGCGCGAAGTAGAAACGACCACAGATTTCACAGAACACACAGATAATTGTTTCAACAACAGAAATCTGAGAAATCTGCGGAATCCGTGTGAGGAAGAATCGACCACAGATTGCACAGAACACACAGATTATTCTTTCAACAACTGAAATCTGAGGAATCTGCGGAATCTGCGTGAGCAAGAATCTACCACAGATTGCACAGAACACACAGATGTTTTTCAACAACTGAAATCTGAGGAATCTGCGGAATCCGTGTGAGGAAGAATCTACCACAGATTGCACAGAACACACAGATAATTGTTTCAACAACTGAAATCTGTGGAATCTGCGGAATCCGTGTGAGAAGAAAAAACATTGTTACCCCCACCGGCATCCTGCGCGAACCCTCCCCCCCAGGGGGGATAAGAGGGGGGCCTTGTGAGAAGAAAAACATTGTTACACCCCACAGACATCCTGTGCGGACCTTCCCCCCCTGGGGGATAAGAGGGGGGGCCGTGTGGGAAAGAAAAAACCAATAAAAACCAAAATGGACAAGGAAAAACAGGTTTTAATTTGTTTTGCAAGACTCCCTGTTTTTGTTGGTTTTTCTTTGTTTTTATTGGTTTTTTAAAAGACGCAGAGCGTTCAACCAACTATCTCTCAAGCGACCACAGATTTCAAAGAGTACACAGATTATTCTTTCAACAAATGAAATCTGAGTAATCTGCGAAATCTGTGGGACAAAAAAAACAGGGCGCATCATCACGACGAACCCTGATCATTGAGTATAAACTAAAATAAAAAAATCCTTTTAAAAACAGGGCGTATCTCACGACAAACCCTGCATAAAGAAATTATAAACTTAACTTTAAATTAAAACAATGCGGGGAATTATTTACCCCAAATTGTAAACAACCAGTTTCACAACTGGAATATCGTTAGAATTACTACTATTATTGTTTCTATTCTTCATCCCAGACGCTGTGCGGCTTGGCAAACACCTGCGAGTCGTCCGTCACATGCGGAGCTTCCTCCTCGTCGTGCAGAGGCAGACTCTCAGACAGCAGCGGCTCCGGCCCTAGCCCCACCGACTTCGTCAGGGGAACCGTGTATGGCTTTCTCCTTTCCATCACTTCACCACCACTTTCTTTCCGTTCACAATGTAGATGCCTGCGGGCAAATCTCTGCTGCCCACCTGCTGACCATTCAGATTATAGACGGCCGAACGGTCTGTCGGCTGTTGTCCCTTGCCTAGGGTCTGCAGCCCCGTCTGCGTGAAGTCGAACACCAGGCCGTCCTTCGCACCGGTGCCGTCGGCCAGCACCAGGTAGGCCTTGTACTGCGCGATGGTCACGCCCGCGTCGGCCACGTAGAGCCCGGCCTCGCCGCCCGACAGGTTCGACAGCACATAAACGTTGTCGGCGTCCGCCACGGTGTAGCTGCCCGTGGCTGTACCCGTCAGCAGGTTGCGGCTCACGTCGTCGCCCATGGCCTCATCGGCCGTGGTCTGCGGATAGTAAGTGCCCGCGTCGGCCTTCACCAGCACTCCCGTGCCTGCCGGGACGGTCTGAACCTCCTCCAGTCGGACGCTGCCAGTTCCCTTCTCCGTCACGATGTAGGCCTGTGCCCCGCTGTCCGTGAAGTCCAGCGTCCGCGGCCAGCTGAACGAGGCGTAGCCCAGCGAGGTCACGCTCACAGGCACCTGGCACGTCACCTCGAACGGTGCCTCGGCTATCTCAGGGCCATGCTGCTCGGCATCCGACATCACCACGTTCCTGAACGACGCCTCCTGAGGGCCGGTGGAAATCATGTCGCTGGCCGTCAGCGTCAGCGTGTAAATCTCGCCGCTGCCAATGGTGCGGTTCTTCAGGTCGGTGATGAGAAAGCGGTAGAACGCACGTCCGTCAGCCTCCTTGCGCTCCAGCAGCACCGTGTGGCTGCGCTCCAATGTGCGCGACGTGGCGTAGCACATGTACTCCTCGTACTCCGCGTCGTAGGCTATTTCAACGCCCTCGGGCAGGTAGAGGTCGAACTCCAGCCCGCAATACGCCTCGGCGTCGTCGTCGAGGATGATGTTCACCTCCTTCGTCTCGTTAGCGGCTATTTCGAACGGCTCTATGCGCAGCCCGTCGTCGGCAAGGGCGTTCAACGCCATTGCCACAAGGGCGCATGTCAGGATTGTCATTCTTTCTTTCATTTCTGCATAATGTAGTTTGAGATGCCCACCACGTCCTTCACGTTCACCTCGCCGTCACCGTTGGTGTCGGCGCAGAGGGCGTTGAACGGAGAGGGCTTGTTGCCCATGATGTGCGAGCTCACGGCCACAACGTCCTTCACGTTGATCTCACCGTCCATGTTCACGTCGCCATATTCCAGATACTGCCCGAATTGCATCCAGGCATCTGAAGCCTTGTAGGCATCAACTGCTCCAAAAGGCACTACCAGGTGCCCGTCTCCAAAGAGATAGAAGAACGCGAAGTAGTTGATAGCTGGTGGCGTTGCACTATGGACATATACATAGAGGTCGCCTTCGGGTAAAAATATTCCGGACGATGAATCTGCATTCACATACGGATCGATGGCCATCGAACTCATGTAGGTGAGCGTAGAAGGGAGCGACAATGTGCGGATGGGGCCAGTAAAAGAGTTCCAGCCAACAGTCTCAACGCCTTCTTCGAGCACCACTGATGTTAATTGGCGGCAAGAACAGAACGCCTTGTTCTTGATGTTTTTCACCGTCCCTGGCACATGCAGCTCGCCACTTATGCTGCTTTGGCTGAACGCATACTCGCCGATGCTTTCCACCGATTCGGGAAAAGCGACTTTCTGCAAACTGCTCTGGTAGAAAGCATAGTCGTCGATGGCGGCCAGTCCCGTGAAATGGCGCAGCTCCTCAAACGAGGTGATAGTCTTGTTTCCACGAAACACGCTGCCCAGCGATGTGACCGCAGCCGCCTCGTCGGTGCTCAACTCTCCGTCGCCATTGGCATCCCAATTGGTCACGCACAAATCCTTCACACTGCTATCGGCGAACTTAATGTTCTCGGCGACAGTAGTGGATGACAGACTGAGAATTGCTGCCAGGATGTAAAGTTGCTTTCTAATCATCATAAATGGTTGCTTATAATGCGAGTTCCATAGACTAAAGAAAACCAAACTCCCCCGGAAGAGTACTCACGGAGGAGTTCGGCATAATAATTATTAACTTTCACCGGCTATTCCCAGTCATCCCAAAGATTGAATTGCTTGGCATCCTCATTGGGGTTGCCACCTCCACCGCCAGGAATGGGCACAGGGTCTTTGTTACCATCATCATCATTTCCGATATTCCAATCCGTACCATTGTTCGAATCAGCTATCATAGATGTCATAACACATAAGACGGGTTCTGTCTCAGGTTTGATATATATACGTTTCATTGCTATATACATTTTCCTAATTATCGTTTATATTTATTTGACCACGTACTTCTTGCCGTTCACAATATACATGCCCTTGCCCAAACCGTTGAGCGAACTGCCAACATATTGTCCCGACATATTGTAGATCTTGCAGTCAGTAGCGTCGATGGTCAGATCCTCACCATCGAGTTCCTTGATGGTAGTGACTTCGTTGCCGCTCTCATCGAACTCCATAACACCGTCATCGTCGAAGGCGAAGACATACTTGGCTGCAGTACCATTGCCATCAAAGTCATCATCGTTACGACCGTCAAGGAAGGTCAAGCTGAACGTATCATTGAGCTTGTCGGTTGTATTTTCTTGCACAGTAGGATAAACAGACTTGCTTTCGTCGCGATAACCGAATCCCTTGGTGTTATCAATTTCCTGGGTTGCCAGAATGACGCACTTATATGCATCCCACGTGTAGGGATTAACCCATGCTGGCTCGTCGTAACGATACCACTTGCCCTTGGCCATATAGATGCTGTATTTGGGAAGAGGCTGATCCCAGAACTGGCCAATCATGGTGTAGTAGTACTTTTTGGTGACGGTCTCGCCATCCTTAGTAGTCTCATAGGTAAGATAAGCTGCATTATCACTAGCGCGTATAGCCTGCACTCTATGATCCTCAAAAGGCTTGGCGAAGCGCAATGTTTTCAGGTTACCGTCGCCGAGCTGTTCATAAGAAAGGTAACTCTCGTACTTCGTATTATCAACGATAGAAGATTCTATACCAAATTGGTCGGCATAACGTGTCAAAATAGCTTTGGCAATGTTCTGCCCCTTTATAGCATAAATATCCTTACCATCAACTATCTGCTTGCGCTTGTATGCCTTGATAACATATGGGCGACCACCAATCAGACAAAGTCTGTCGTCTATATTGCTTGAAGCATTGTATGGCTCAGCAGTTGAAAATTTATGTGTCTCAGAATTCTCATTATGTGTAATTTCAAGATAAGAGGTATAACCAGGTGTTTGGATTCCATAAAGATTCGGAGTCAAGCGCAGCGTCACTTTATTGTTTTTGGAGCCACTGCCTTTCTCACGGGTCACAGATGAAAGCTGTCGGATATCAGGCATGATGTCTCCTGTCACCTCTTCGCCTGCAAGCATGTTGACAACCTTGTCTGTACTTGCAGGTACACCAAGCATCTCAACTACCTGCTTATAGGTCATATTGAACGGAATACAGAAAGTGAACCAGCCTGCATCCTCGTATTCACGGACAATCTGCTCATCCTCGACAATCTCAGTAGGCTCATAATAGGTTGCCTGCGAAAGAACAAGCTGATGCCAGCCTGCATATTCATCAAAAGGATAGTCACCTTTATGATTGCCTTCACTGGGCTGATCATTTTTCGAATAAACACCATCATTGCTAAGAGCCACAGCAGGCTGGCCACCGCACACCTGTGGAACATCCGCCATAGTATATGTCTCCACCCAATCGTTCCACGTCAGTCCAAGGCTAGCCTGATTATAGGTGCGATACATCTCTTCCTGAGTAGGCCAGGTGATGGATTCGCCATTGGCATCCACGGCACCCGTCTGCTCCAACTTCGTGAAATGCTTGTTCACGTCTGTGTAGAACTTCTTCATGTCTTCATAACCAGTAGGCTCCTTGACGGTAGCCTTGTCAAACGTTTCCTTGCTCGGGAAGTGCAGTACGGCTAATGATTTCTTTGTATCATTCCCGTTATAATATTTGTCACGGCAATATGGCACGTCATGTAAAAAGCCACCATTGCCATAGCAAGAGTTGCCTGAAAACACGCCCTTGTAGCACTTAGGAGTCGTAGTAGCCATCGAATAGATGTCAAGCACACCTTGGTCCACTGGGAACACACACTCGGAAATAGCATTTGTGACGGGGTTCGGCTTTATGCCCAGCTGCTGCAGGTTGGCCGACAGCGTGTAGGTAAGAGGTCCGTTATCTACCACGGCACCGTTTATGGCATCGGTCGTGGTGATATGGCTAATGCTGGTTCCCAAGAGTGCACCATCCTCTATCACTTCATAGTTGAAAGGAATACAGAGTTCCTCAAGATTCGGATTGTTATAAAGACAATCCTTGGAAATAATTGTCATGTCTTCTGAAGTGGGCAGGATGACACTCGTGAGTTTCTCATATCCAGCTTTACTGAAATTCATATCATAGTTATCGGCAAACACCGCCTTCTCCAAATCAAACGTCTTAAGGGTAGCAGCTTCGCCATTCAGACCAGATATAGAAACATTACTGTTGCTCCAATGGCCGTCAGCCCCCACTTTACCATTTGAATTAATATCTGAGGCATTCAAGTTGCCTGTCAATATCACGTCTGTTAGTCCTTTAGTATAAGGATTATACTGGGGTATAATATATTGATTATACGAACCATCCGTAGCATAATAACGAGCCATACCAAGCGAACCAGCCTCTTTCACGTAAGCAGAGAGTTTCTTACTGTCAGCACTTGGGGCAATGGCTGCCTTAAAGTTAGTATTAGTCGAGGCGGTCAAAGCATCAGAGAAATCAGAAGCGACAATCTGTTCCGTTGCCAAATCGTTGGGCAGAACTATATACTCCAACTTGCTGTTAGTAATAGTGGACAGCATGTCCTTTGTTGCACCCCTTGTTTTAGCAAAATTATACACATGAGGGCCTTCCAATGGTTGACCGTCATCATCCGTTTTGTTGAATTCGTTAACGGCAGCCACATCAGCACCATTTATCGGGCCTTCAATTACGAGCTGATTACATGGCGTGTATTCAATATTCGTATTGTCTACAGCAGCAGCGAACTTACCACCATTCTCCCCTGAAGTTTCCACATAGATATTGGCAAGCGTCTCACGATAGATCATCTCGTCGTTGATAATAGAAATCTTTGTTTTTCCTGATGGAATTGTAGACGAAAGGTTAATTCTATTCTGGTTGTTTGTAGAAACGATATATGTTTCTGCGCCAATTGTCCGATTTTCCGTCAAATGAGCATAAGCGGTATTGTAATTTGTCTGGGCATTTGTTACAGCTGCAGCCTGATTATTCTTTATGTATGTATCGTGTGCATATATAGTAGCAATCTCTTGATTACTTCTATAATAAACAGCATATTCTGTGAAAGTAGGCTCAAGGCTCCCATACATTGAGAATGGCCGTTCCACCTTACTCGTACCCAGACTAGTGTTCAGAGGAAGAATAATACCTTTGGCCTGCCACACTTTATAATCGACATTAGCTGCGCTATTTGCCATCATTTGCTCTACAGCCGCTTCAATTATTTTATCAATATTAGCAGGGTCATTGTCATCATCTTCACCGTCAGCATCAACATGCATTGGCGTGCTTGTGCCGTTGGTAATGTCTAAGAGATCAATGTAGTAAGTATTTGCAGAAAGGAAACGCATCAAGTCGTCCTTGTTAATCACGCACGTGTTGTCGAACTTGATGCGAGTGGCTCCACCGAAATTATTAGAGATAGAATTCCAGTTTTGGCTGATTTCCCCCGCTGTCGTTCCGGAAAACGTGACGACACCGCCAGCAACTTCATAGGTTCCACTTCCTGAACCTATCTGTGTAGCCCACGTCCCTATCGAGACGAATGCGCATACTAACAATAGTAATAATTTTCGCATAGTTTGCTATGATTTTAAAGAATTAATAATGATATTTATTTCTGTTTTAAAAGGGTTATACTCCATATATATAAATAAGGTGTAGCATCTTCGGCCGCAAAGGCGCTGACCGAAATCGCGGCAAAGATACAAAAAAGAGTGTTAACCCCCCCCAATTATGTTTAAATTTTCTTAACGCGCGAAAATTTGTTGGAAAATCGCAAAAAAATCATCGGCGCAAGCCGATTTTTTTATAAAAAAAAGCGCCCGTTGTTGATTTTTTGTCACAAAAAGAGGGAAAAGACTGAAGAAACAGAAAACAAGAATCTACGGGACGATGAAACGACCACAGATTGCACGGAACACACGGATGGTTATTTCAAAACAGAAATCTGCGGAATCTGTGTGAGAAAGAAAAATTATTACACCCCACCGACATCCTGCGCGGCGCTTCCCACCCAGGGGGGATAAAAGGGGGGCCTTGTGGGGGAAGAAAAAACATTAATTGCCATTAAGAAAATATATGATTATCCGTAATCGTACCATCAAATCCTTTGTAGCTAAAACATCCTCATAGATGGAAGAATAACGCTCCGCGTCGTTCAAAAACCAATAAAAACCAATACGGACAAGGAAAAACAGGTTTTAATTTGTTTTGCAAAACTCCCTGTTTTTGTTGGTTTTTCTTTGTTTTTATTGGTTTTTGAAAAGACGCAGAGCGTTCAACCAACTATCTCTCAAACGACCACAGATTGCACAGAGCACACAGATTTTTTTCGGCACAGAAATCTGAGAAATCCGTGGAATCCGTGTGGGAAGAAAAAACATTGTTACACCCCACCGACATCCTGCGCGGCACTTCCCCTCCAGGGGGGATAAGAGGGGGGCCTTGGGGGGAAGATACAGACCCCACCCCCTATTCCCCATTCCCGAGCAAAGCTCGCCTACCCGTAGCCTTTCCCCTTGCTTCCTATGGTTTTATTCCAATATATTTAGTTAATATTATCTAACATAAAGGACTTTCCTTTTTCTCCCTTTCTTTTCGCCC
>OCTX012266332.1_pt1 | contig 16645 bp, 14 predicted proteins | sample 1539691 | NCBI WGS metagenome assembly OCTX01 (sample SAMN02144231, study PRJEB22623) | gut metagenome | biome: sheep rumen | host: Ovis aries | place: New Zealand | reverse complement strand
TTTACCGTTTTTAATTAATTGAACACGTACACATTTACGAATAGCAGAGTTAGGTTGTTTTGCTTCTATCCCTACTTTTTCGATTACAATACCTCTAGCTTGAGGAGCTCCTTCAAGAGGGTCTGCTTTAACGTCTAATCTTAAAGCTTTCCTTTTGTAATCTACATCTTTCCACTTAAAATTTTGTCTATTTTTTTTAAGTTTTTTTGCAGCAAAAAGTCCTGGCATAATTTTTTCCTCTAAACATTTTTGTCAAAAAACATATCTAAGAATCCACCGCTGCGATTTATACTGCACACTAACAGTACAATCTAAATTCTAAGATATAAATTAGTAAATAATAATTAATAGATAAATAACAATTTTTATCTAAAACAAAGATATCTGAAAGTAAATTTTAAACATAGACAAAAAGCACACATAGTCATGTTTGTAATAAGTATCGATATCTTACATTTAAATATCTTTTTTAACCTTTATAAAGGTATGGTTTTTATCAATAAAAAAAATAAAAAAAATTAATTTTCAAAAAAAATGAAATAAAAAAAATTTATAAATAGCTTTAAAAAAAGCTATTTTAAAATAATATTGTCAATATTATGAAGTCTATTAGCTAATAATTTAGCTCTTTCAATGTTAATACCATTTTTACCAATAGCGATACGCTTATTAGTATTATCTGTTGCAACAGTAGCAATTTTTTCTCCGGATTTTCTAGTTGAAATTTTTACACTTTGCAATTCTGCCGGAGATAAAACATTTCTAATAAATTGAGCTGGATCTTCATTTAATTCAATGACTTCAACTCCTCGGTCTACTGCTCTTTGAACTTTTGATACGGTACTTCCACGTTTGCCTATAGCTAATCCCATATCTCCTTGCTTAACAACGAAAGTAACCTTATTGTTATCATCATCGATAATGCAATCCTTAACCATTGCACCAGTCATATTTTCAAATAGAGCAATGAATCTTATTTCATTTGCACCGAATTTAATAGACACGTAAATCTACCTCAAATCGTCTAATAATGTAGAATCTCCTGGATCGTTAACGATTAATGTAGCAACGGTAAAAGGTTTACCACAAACAGAACCTAAGTCAACACTTGTTCCATCATAAATGTGACAAGGAATTTCTGAGAGTTTTGCATAATATTCAACATCTTCAATAATATCTTTAGGAGCATTTTGAGCAACGACAACAAGTTGTCCTTTTCCTAATTTTAAAGATTGAATTGATTTTTCAGAGCCTAAAGTTACATCACCTGTATCTACAGCTACTCTGATTCCTCTATCTACGTCCATCATCTAGCCTCCTATTCATTTTTTGCCATTTTGACACCGATTGATCCGGTACCAAGAGGTATTGGTTGTCCAATAATAATATTTTCGATGATACCAGTTAAATCATCCACTTCACCACGAATACTTGCGTTAAGTAAATGTTTACCAGTTTCTTCAAAAGCTGCACGTGCTAAAACACTTGATTTTTCACCACTAATACCATGTCTACCGATAGATTTTACTTCACCCTCGGAAGTCATGATATCTGCAACTAACATAATATGTCTTACATCAACAGTAAGTCCTTGTTCTGAGAGAGTATTATTAGCTTCATTAATAATTGATTGACGAGCTGCTTCAATACCTAAAACATCTTCGATTTCACGAATACTGTTAGTTGTAGTTCTCCTAGCATCAATTCCATCAAAGGATAAAATTTCTTTAAGATTGGATCCTTCAGTGTGAATAACCCATTCTTCATCCTTACGGATAATAACTTTACCTATTTTTTTGACACCACTGATTTGTAAATCACGGACTTTATCAGCTAACAAACGGAGATTACGGATTCTGTGTCTGTCATCTCCATCCTGCTTAGGCTTGATAATTATGAGATTACCATTGATTTCTGGTTTCTCTTTTTTAAAGTCAGCTTCGATTTTTTGAATAATATCCTCTTTGACAAGTCTTCTTTCATCTATTTTTTTATCTGATAATGTAGCTTCAACTTGCATTTCAGCATAATTTAAGTTAAAATCATCAAGAATATCGTTAATAGTACTTTTTCCAATTTTATTTGCTAAAGTCTTAACAAATTCTTCATCATAACGTTTGTCTTCCTCAAAGTAAATATCCATTGTTGGAGTTGCAATGTCTTTTCTTGCATCAACAATTTCAATAAGTCTCGGAAGACCTAATGTTACGTTTAATTCAGTAACCCCTGCATAGTGAAAAGTACGCATAGTCATCTGAGTACCAGGTTCACCAACAGATTGTGCAGCTACTGTTCCAACAGCCTCTCCAGCTTCAACATGAGCTCGGTCATAGGCAGTTTTTAGCTTGTCAACAAGTTTATCTAATTCATCATCAGTTAAATCACGACGAGTATAAGCATTTGCTAAATCTTCAACATAACCTTTAGGGAATTCAATACCTTTATCGAATAGCACATTTAAAACTTTATCAATGACAGATATTTGATCAATGACAGAGTCCAAATCTTCTTCGGAAAGTTGGTTAGTATTGAATTTGCTGAAAATATTTTTAATATAATAATAATCCAACAATTCAATATCATTTTCCTCTAAAGTTTGTGAAAATTCAACAAAATCCATATTAAATTGATTTAATAAATTACAAATTAAATTAATATTTTTTAATTTAGCGATTATTTCTTCAAATACATCATCAGTAACATCTATTGAATCGTAATCCACTAAAATATTTTTAATATCATAATTTTCTGGAATGCAAATATTACGCTCTTCCAAAGTATTTTGCACTTTTTCAATTAATTCATCCATATTTACACCCCTTATTTACCTACCTGAGATACTTCATTAGATTTCTCTTCTAATTTAATCTCTTCTATAAGTTTATCCAAGTTTGCTGCTATACCAAAGTCACTTTTAGCTGGATCTACTCCATCGTCACCAAAGATTCTTTGAACAACATTACTTTGATTATCAGTTACAAGTCCAGAAGGTTTTACCTGCAAGTCTTGAAGTGCGTTTACAAGTCTTCTTTGCATATAACCTGATTGTGCTGTACGAATCGCAGTATCTACAAGACCTTCTCTTCCCCCCATAGCGTGGAAGAAGAATTCGATTGGGTCTAGTCCAGATTTATAACTTGAGTGTACAAATCCTTTTGCCTTTGCCCCTAATTCATTTCTTTTGAAGTGAGGCAATGTTCTTTCAATGTAACCTCTGTGTATACGTCCACCCCTAACTGCCTGTTGACCTACACAGGAAGTAATCTGAGTCAAGTTCAACATGGATGCCCTAGCACCGGTACGTGCCATAACAACAGAGTGATTGTGTTCCATAGTTAAGTAATCTTCTGCAATTTCACCAGATTTATCCCTAGCTTCCCCGAGAACTTGCATAATTCTCATTTCTAAAGTTTCTTCTAAACTTCTACCAGGTAAAGCATCAAGAATACCTTCATTATATGCATCAATTAATCTATCTACTTTTTCTTCAGATTTTTGTAAATGCTCATTAATCCTTGCCTGAGCTTCTTCAGGAATTTCTTCATCATTTAGACTGGTAGTGATACCGGTCACCATGATTCCACAGATAGCTAAGTCAGTTGATCTGTCTAAGAATTCTTTAGCTCTTCCAGGACCATATTCTTTAACAATTTTATCCAAAATTTGACCAGACATGGATCCGTATGCTTTTTCATCGATTACACCATGTTTTAAGATACCATTTTCAATCATAACATATGCATCAATAGGACATAATTTATCATAATCGACAACTGATGAGTCAGGTGCCTCTCTTAAAATTTTGTCACATTGACCACATTTGGTACAAATTTCAGCTTTATAAGTTAAGTTTAAGTTATTTGGTAAAAGTAATGAGAATAATTCTTTACCAGTCCACTCATCACCATTGTTTTTAATGATAAATGAATCGGAATTATCTTCACTACCAGATGAATATTTAGCAGTGATTTCATCAGTAATACGTTTCTTTGCAATGTTTTTGATGGTTTCTTTTTCTTCATCATTCCATTTGTTTGCTTTGAGACGTTTAGCTATTTCATCTTCAGTTAAATCTAAAGTGTTAAGATAAACTTCTTTATCTGCTTTAGTTCCACGGACATTTTTAGTCTTTTTAGCGATTTCTCTTTCAATTTCCGGGCTTTCTTGAGATTCTGCTTTTAAAATCCATTTTTCACCATCGTTTTGAGGGATTGGTAAATGTGATTTGCGAACAATTTGCAATGCTTGTTCTTCAGGGAACTTCATTGTTTTTCTTGTTAACAGATATGCTCCTGAAATGTGATCGTGAATTGCACCGATAATTGGTCCACCGAACCTTGGAGATAAAATGTGCTCTTGTACACGCATTAATGATTTTGCTTCTGCACGGGATTCATCAGTTTGGAAAACATGCATGTTCATTTCGTCTCCATCGAAGTCTGCATTGTATGGAGGACATACACATAAGTTTAATCTGAAGGTTTTGTAAGGTAATACCCTTACTTCGTGTGCCATCATACTCATTCTGTGAAGAGAAGGTTGACGATTGAATAAAACCATATCTCCATCTTTCAAATGTCTTTCTACAACATCACCAGGTTTTAAATTCTCAAGGATAAATTCCTTAGTATCCTCATTGATTTTCCTTCTGTTTCCTGATTCGGTAATCATATAATTAGCACCAGGGTGTACATCAGGACCATTTTCAACATAGGTTTTAATTTCATCAATATTCCAGTCATTTACATAAGCAGGTACAGTTACCTCTTTTGCAATCATTTCAGGAACACCAACTTCATTAATACTGATATTTGGATCAGGAGAAATTACAGTACGTGCTGAAAAGTTTACACGTTTACCAGAAAGGTTAGATCTGAATCTTCCTTCTTTTCCTTTTAACCTTTGAGTTAAGGTTTTTAAAGGTCTTCCTGACCTATGTTTGGAAGGTGGAACACCACTAGCTTCATTATCAAAGTAAGTAGTAACGTGATATTGTAATAAATCCCATAAATCTTCAACGATTAATTGTGGAGCACCAGCTTCCATATTTTCAACTAATCTTTGATTAATACGTAAAATATCCACAAGCTTGTGAGTTAAGTCATCTTCTGAACGTTCACCAGTATCCAAAGTAATTGAAGGTCTTACAGTTACAGGAGGAACAGGTAAAACAGTTAAAACTAACCATTCAGGTCTAGCAACTTCCGGATTGATACCTAATACATAGATATCTTCATCATTGATTCTTTCGAGTCTTTCCCTGATTTCAGAAGCGGTTAACTTATATTCTCCTTGGCTGATAGTTGTAGGCTTATCCAAAACAATGGATTCCTGAACAAGGTCTTTAACATACTCTTTGATATAATCTGAGATACGTCTTTTGAATTCAGTGTTGAATTTTTTATCTGATTTCAATTCTTGTTCTTCAACTAATTTAGCTCTTTCTTCTTCTAATTTTTCAACTTCTTCACTGTCAATGTCTTCAGCAAGCTTTTTATCGATTTTAGCTATTTTTTTAGCGTATTCGTCATCGATATTTGCGCGGATATTTTCTTTGATGGATTCAATATCAGCAGTATTTTTTGTTTCGATTATATCATAGCTTGCTTCGATATCTTCTAAAGATTGGTTTTTCCTACAATGAGGACAAAGCTGTTTTGGATCTATATACTTGAATGAATGTTTTTCTTCAGTTTCATCCCTTATCATGTATGCTTCGGCATAAAGTTGGTTCAAAATATTTAACAAAATATCCTGTCTGTCTGCTTCATCATATTCATCATCCTTTTCAGGATAGATATCGCCCATGATTTTATCAACAAGATCATTTAGTTTGTTTTCATTCATTTCAACTTTTTTAGCTTCATTTTGAATCTTTTTTAAGATATCTTCCAAGTTCTCTTTATGATTTACTGCATCAGCAAGTTTTTCTCTGTAGTCATCCAAAACATCTTCAGGCAAGAGAACACGACCACAGTGATTACAAGTGGAACGTAAGATCTTGTGAATAATATCTCCAAAACCAACATGAAGAACTGGTCTTGCAAGTTCAATACTACCAAAGTGTCCTTGACAATCCCCACCTCTGACACCACAAGTGTGACATCTTAAAGAAGGATCTAAAACACCTAAACGAGGATCCATTAAACCGTTTTCAATTGGATAACCGTCAGAATCATAAGTATCTGGAGTTTCTACACGAACAACAGACATTTTACGAATATCTTCAGGAGACATTAATCCAAAATTAATTCTTTCAATTTTTTTGATAAATTCTTTCAATGTACCGGCTCCTTCAAATTATGCTTTGTCTCCTAAAACTAATTTAGGGAAGATACATAAACTTTTAAGTTCGTCTAATAACAATTTAAATGCGTATGATATTTCGACAGGATAAGTTTCTACATCTCCACAAATAGGACAATATTTTTTATTTCTATTTTTATCTTCAACAGCTAACATTCCACAATTTTCACAAACAATTGCTTCATATTTGTCTGATTCGTCTAAAAGTCTTTCTTTTAAGGTTAAAGCAGCACCATGTGCAATAAGACAATCTCTTTCCATTTCTCCAAACCTTAAACCACCTTCACGAGCTCTACCTTCAGTAGGTTGGCGTGTAAGAACTTGTACTGGACCTCTAGAACGAGCATAAACTTTATCAGTTGTCATGTGGTGTAATTTTTGATAATAAGCTACTCCAACGAAGATTTCAGCTTCGATTCTTTCACCAGTTACACCATTGTATAATGATTCACAACCTGCAGATTCAAATCCGTGATTTAAAAGATGCTGCTTGATTGTTTTTTCAAGTTCCACATTGAATGGAGTACCATCGACACGTTCTCCTTCAAGACAACCCGCTTTACCAGCCACCATCTCAAGCACCTGACCTACAGACATCCTTGAAGGGATAGCGTGTGGGTTGACGATTAAATCTGGAACAACACCAAATTCAGTGAAAGGAACATCTTCAGGAGATAATATTAAACCAATAACCCCTTTCTGACCGTGTCTTGATGCAAATTTATCACCAAATTCAGGCTGCCTAGTATCTCTTACTCTGATTTTTGCAAGTCTGGAACCTTCAATTGTTTCAGTTAATAAAACTGCATCAACAATACCTTTTTCACCGTGACGTACAGTTACAGAAGTTTCTCTTCTTTTTTCTGCAGCACTAGCTAATTCATCGAATTCTCCTAAAAATCTTGGAGGGGAAGTTTTACCAATTAACACATCACCGGATTCGACATAAGACTCAGGATTTACAACACCAAATTCATCCAAGTGTCTGTATGCTTCTTCAGAACGGTATCCTTTAATGTTTTTATCAGGAACTTCAAAGTTATCCTCTTGACCACCAGGATATCTTTTTTCTGAAGTGTCATAAGATCTGAAAAATGAAGATCTACCTAATCCTCTTTCAAGAGAACCTTTGTTTATAACCATTGCATCCTCCATGTTATATCCTTCGTAGGACATTAATGCAACAACAAAGTTTTGACCTGAAGGTCTTAAATCATAGTTAGTTGAGTCAATGATACGTGTTTTAACAATAGGAGTTTGAGGATGATGTAACAAATGAGCTCTGGTATCTGTACGGAATGCATAATTAGATACATATAAACCTAAAGCCTGTTTTGTCATACCTGCTTCCATAGTGTTCCTTGGGGAGGAATTATGGTCTGAAAATGGAATGATACCTGCACAAATTCCCAACATAGTAGCAGGGTCAATTTCCAAGTGAGTATGGTCGACACTTAAGTCATTTAATCTCATAGCAATATATGAGTTCTCCTCTTCTTCTGCATCTAAATATTCAATTAGACCTTTTTCTATTAAGTCATCCCATTTTAACTTGCCGTTAGCAACTTTATTGAGATGGTCTTCAGTGAGAAGAGGTTGACCTTCTTTAACAATAATTAAAGGTCTTCTAGCCCTACCAGGGTCATTGAAGATATAAATCTCATTATTATCTTCATAATATGTAATATTCATTTCATGGGAAATTTGACCATTTCTTCTTTTTTCCCTCATTTGTTGAGTAAACTCTTTAGGATTATCACAAGTTCCGAAAAGTTCACCGTTTATGTAAATTTTTGTTTTAATAAATTGACTTACTGGAGCTTCAACAACAACTTCCTCATAAGGAACTTCTTCATCAATAACTTCTTCACTTAAAGCAATATCCATTGATTTTGCATCTTCATTCATAGAGACATCCTCAGATTCTTCTTCAATTTCACTCGGGGATTCCATATTTTCAAATATTTCATGGAATGCCTTGTTAAGTCTGGTATTTTTACCTAATTTTTTATGGGATTTGAAAAAGTCCTCAATAACCTCTTTATGGGAATTGATTTCTGACATTTTTTCTTCATCGCCACCATTATCCGGATGATGTTCTTTAACTAACTCTTCAAAGACATCCCTGATTTTTTTACGTGTAACGACACTATCAAATCCAAAAAATCTATAAGCATTAATTACATCATTATCAGTATATTTAGCCAACGTTTCACCTCCTTAAATCAATTCAACATCCATAGTTTCGATAATATCTTTAATTTCTTGTTCATCAGAACCTTCTGAAATATTACACATTAAAGCTAAATTCTTTACCAAACCACAATTTGGTCCCTCAGGGGTTTCATTTGGACAAATTTTACCAAACTGAGTTGGATGCAAATCTCTTGCTTCAAAGTGAGGTTGACTTCTTGTTAATGGTGATACAACACGTCTTAAATGAGAAAGAGTACCCATATAACTAGTTCTATCTAAAAGTTGGCTTACACCAGCTCTTCCACCAACCCAATTTCCAGTAGCAATCGCATGTTTAATGTTTTCAGTTAAAACATCACTACGAACAGCTTGCTTAATGGAAAGTTCTTTTCCTCTGGAAATACTTCTTTCAAGTTGATAACTCATGTCTCTAGTTAAGTTAGTGAAAGCAACTCTAAATAAATCTTCCATTAAATCTCCAGAAACCCTAAGTCTTTTATTGGTATAGTGGTCCTTATCGTGAGGTTCTCTTTGATCGTGAATGACTTCAAGCAACATTTCAGTCATTTCTGCTAAATAAGTAGCTTTATCAGCACGTTTTTCTTTACTATCACCTAAATGAGGTAATAAATAACGGTCAATTACTTCTTCAGCACGTTGTATACGGTAATCCTCAGACATTTTAAAAGCAACACGGTTTCCAATGTATTTAATAGCAGATGTAGTTAAATAATCGTTTCTCTCTTCAATAGTTAATCCTTCCATTTCTTCAGGATCTATTTTGAGAGCTTCTTCAGACACTTTAATATCGTCTGCAATAATCATTTGGAAATTATTATTGGATTCTGAAATTTTTGTAATAATTTGTTCATCAGTGGACAAACCTAAAGCCCTTAATAAAATAACAAGTGGTATTTCACCAGGAACATAAGGGAAAGATACTCTTAAAAATGCTTTATTTTTACGTGGCTTCTTATATTCTAGAGTGATTCTTGCTCTAAAACCACTTCTAATTGAAGTTACAACAGCTTTAGCATGCCTATCTTCAATTTCTTTAACACGTTCAAGAATGACCTTATTAGGTGCAATTTCTTCCATAGTTACAACAGCCCTTTCAGAACCGTTAACTATAAAGTAACCGCCTAAATCCTGAGGGTCTTCATTATGTTCCAACAACTCTTCAGCAGAAAGACCATTGAGATAGCAGTAATCGGATTTTAACATTACAGGCAATTCTCCAATGTAAACCTCTTCCAAAGGATTTTCTTCATCATCCTTATTTAATGCCATTTCAAGATACATATGTGCAGAATAGTTTAAATTTCTAAGTCTAGCATCTGTAGGATAAATATCACTGTTAGAACCATCTGCTTCACGAGTAAATGGTTTCTTAATTTTAACTTGTCCAGTTTTTACAGTATATTTAACCTTCTTTAATTCACCAGTTTCATCATCAGTCTCATCGTTTTCAATAACGATAGGTTCACTAATGTCAATAATTTTCTGAATTCTATTATTCACAAAATCATTGTATGATTTAATATGGTGATCTACTAAATCATATTTGTCAAAAAATGCATCAACTAACTTCCAGTTATTATCTGTCATTGACTTCCTCCAGCATTATATAAACAAAATAAAATAAATTAAACAATAAAAATAAATACAAATGAATATATCATTTTTTAAATCATTATTCTTAATTTACTCCCAACTATCTATTATAAGATAATTCATCTCAAACTAATTTATAATGAATTTCTAAAAAAAACAAAAAATGCAGAAATTAAACAATATAAACTTACTCTAAAATTATATTAATTATCTAACCTTCAATAATAATTCTATATGAAATAAATTCACCAGCAGTTTTACTATTACGAGTAATCTTCAAAACATCCCCTGCAGAAACATTATGACTTTTAGCAAGTTCTTTAACTACAGGATCATTAATTTTAATTTTTGGAAGGTTATTAATATCAAAATCAGAATTCTGTTGTAACAATTCTTTTTCAGATTCTGAAATAACTTCATGCTTTGGTACTAAATCATGTTGTTGAATATCTATTTTCAAATTTTTTCCTCCAGCTAGAAAAGTTAAATATAAAATTAGAACGGGCCCGACGGGAATTGAACCCGCGGCCGCTTGGTTAAAAGCCAAGCGCTCTGCCAGACTGAGCTACGGGCCCTAAAAAACATATATAATTTAAGCGCCTTGGCCGGGATTTGAACCCGAGTCGCGGGCTCGACAGGCCCGCATGATAGCCCCTACACCACCAAGGCAAAGACTTAAATTTTAGTGTACATTAAGAATACACTATTAATTAATTATAAACGTCATCATATATAAATGTTTTGAAAAAAATACATTATTTTTAAAAAAATCCATATGACAACGACAAAATAATTGAAATCCCGCCTGCCGGACTTGAACCAGCAACATTTGGATCTACAGTCCAACGCTCTGCCAAATTGAGCTAAGGCGGGACAAGAATGGGACCGCCCGGATTTGAACCGGAGTCTCAGGCTCCCAAAGCCCAAAGGATCGACCAAGCTACCCTACGGTCCCAACAACATACAACATATTATAATATACATTTCATTCTATATAAAGTTATCTAATAATATATCAAAAAATGTATAATGAGCCCCGGGCGGGAATTGAACCCGCGACCACCAGATTACAAGTCTGGCGCTCTACCAGGCTGAGCCACCGAGGCATAATTATAAGTTTTTAATGTAACATTTTATTATTTATTAAATGTTATTTAAATACTTTTCGTAAAAACAACAAACTAAAGAAAATTATTAAATATGAGATAAATTATAATTAATAATCATGATAAATAATGAAAATGAAATTCTAAAAAAAATACCTGACACATTAGACAAATTCAAAGCCACAACTCCATTAACCCAATGTATCACAAACTTCGTTACAGTAAATGATTGTGCAAATGCAATTTTAGCATTAGGCGGGTCACCAATAATGGCCGATGATCCACAAGAAGTAGAAGAAATAGTTAATATCGCCAATGCATTGGTAATCAATATTGGAACAGTAAGAAAAGAACAAATTGAAGCTATGAAATTAAGTTCAGCACAAGCAAACAAAACAAATACCCCAATCACAATTGACCCCGTAGGAGTCGGCATAAGCAAAGTTAGAAATGATACAACATTAGATCTGATTGAAAACTATGATGTTGCTGCAATTCGTGGAAATATAACCGAAATAAAAACAATATCCAAATTAATTAATATTATTGATGATACAAACACCGCAAAAGGCGTAGATGTTTGTGACGATGATGTCATAACGGAAGAAAATCTAAAATTAAATGGTGAAATCATTGCTAAAACTGCTGAAAAACTAAATACAGTAATATTGGCAAGTGGCCCAATAGATATATTAAGTGATGGAAAAACCACACTAGCAATTTACGGCGGAGATGAAATGATGCCACTGATAACCGGAAGCGGATGCATGTTGTCATCACTTGTTGGAAGTTGCATTGGTGCTGCAGACCCATTTGATGGGACTTTACTTGCCATTCTTGCAATGAACAAGGCAGGTGAAAAAGCAAGAGCAAAAGTTGATGAAAACAATTTGGGAACTGGATCTTTTAGAACATTTTTAATAGATGCTTTATATCAAACAGATGCTAAAGAACTGGTAAACGAATCAAAAATCAGGATATTATGAATAATATAGACTTATCCCTTTATCTTGTAACTGACAACAGTGAAGATGAAGAAAAATTTTTAAAAACAATAGAAGAAGCCATTAATGGTGGAGTTAGTGTAGTTCAAATAAGAGAAAAAACTGCAGATACATTAGAGTTCTATAATTTAGCTTTAAAAGTTAAAGAGATTACAACAAAATATAATGTCCCATTAATAATTAATGATCGTGTTGACGTTGCACTAGCTATTGATGCTGACGGAGTTCATGTAGGCCAAAGCGATATGCCCTGCGATGTTACACGTAAATTGATAGGTGAAAATAAAATATTGGGAGTATCTGCCGCAACCATTGATGAAGCAAAAAAAGCTGAAAAAGATGGTGCCGATTATATTGGAACTGGAGCAGTTTTTCCAACCTCAACCAAAGATGATGCCCCAAACATTACAAAAAAAGATTTGAAAGATATTGTGGATTCCATAAATATTCCTGTTGTAGCTATTGGAGGAATAACTATAGAAAATGCAAACGAATTAAAAAATACGGGGATTTCAGGATTATCTGTAGTTAGCGCAATAATGAGTGCAGACAATCCTAAAGAAGCTTCTGAAAAGCTATTAAATATTTTTAATAGCTAATCTTTACTTTTTTTTAAAGCTTCAACAGCAGCCAGTTTTTTACCGGCCAACATACTAATACAAGCTCCACCACCACTACTTACATGACTCATTTGGTCTTCACAACCAAGGCCCGCAGTAGCCGCAGCAATATGGCCACCACCAATCAATGAAAAACCTTCAGAATTAGCAATAGCATTAATTAAATCTTCAGTACCCATTGCAAAGTTTGGATCTTCGAATACACCCGCAGGACCATTTGCAAATATTGTTTTAGCCTTTCTTATTTCACCAGCATAATAATTAATTGTATTAACACCAATGTCAAAAATGGATTCATTAGGAATTTCCTCAAAGTCTATATCCACCCTTTCACCATTCCTATCAACAGCAATGTCTACAGGATATTTAACTTTATCACCAAATCTTTCAATTAATTCTTTGGATTTTGCAACCATATCCTCATATCCGCGACTTGCAATAAAATCCCTATTTACCTGTCCAATATCAACACCTGCAGCCCACATTACAATATTAGCTACAATACCTGTCGTCAATATTGAATCGGCAGTTCCATTGCTCAACACATTTTCCATAACATCAATTGAATCATCAGGTTTCATTCCACCAAGCAAAAATACGCATGGGTGCTGCACATTATCCAAAGCATCCTGAATAACAGTCAATTCTTTTTCCATTACACGACCTGCAGCAGATGGAGTATTTACAGTAAATCCTACCAAGGATGCTTGTGAACGATGAGCTGCTGCAAAAGCATCATTGACAAAATAATCAATCAAAGGAGATAATTCCCTTACCAAAATAGTTTTGGATTGTTCTTCAGGACTTCTTGAAAGAGATTCTTCAGAAAAAAACCTTACATTTTCAAGCAAAAGAATATCATGAGCTTTTAAATTCTTAATAGCTTCTTTGGCAGAAGCTGAAAAAATAGAATCAACATAATTAACTCTCAAATTCAAAATATCTGCTAAAGCATCAGCATGTTGAGACAATGTAGTGAAATCCTTTTTACCCGGACGGCTTTGGTGAGCAAGAATTACTACACGAGCCCCCTTATTGGATAATTCTCTAATAGTTTGTGCGTGTAATTTCAATCTTGTATCATCCAAAATAATTCCGGAACTTGGATCCACAGGAGAGTTTACATCAATACGTACAAGAACAGTTTTATCTTCAATGTCAAAATCATCTATTGTATTAAATTTCCCAGACATACTCCCACTCATTATATTTTACTTACGAGGTCTAATAAAGCATCTTTTGGACTTTCGGCTTTTATAATTCCTGAAGCGAGCAATACTCCATCAGCACCTAAATCCATAGCTGCTTTCATATCATCACCATTAGTGATTCCAGCACCACATAAAACTTTAACATCTTTATTAATGGATTTTACACCATTAACACTATCTTCTACAACCTCAGGCTGTGCTTGTGAAACCGGTATGCCTGTACCAATAAGTTCTGGTGGTTCAACAGCAACCGCATCAGGATTTAAACTTGCAACAGCCTTACTTGTTGCAATATTATTAGTGCAAACACATGATTCAATTTCATGCTGTTTACATAATTGAATAACCTCATCAATGTCTGCAAGTTGCATTCTTTTTTCAGAATGATTTATTAAAGAACCTGAAACACCTGATTCAACCAAAGTTTCAATTAAATTACCGCCAGTATGTCCACCAGGAGTAATCGGATCAATATGTTGAGAAAAAATAGGTAAAGATGTCTCTTCAGAAATCCTATAAATATCCGCAGCTTGAGGAACAGCAACCATTGGGATTCCAGACTCTGCAGAAGCACTCTCCAAATCACGTGCGAGATTTAAAGCATTCAATCCACTTGATTCTAAATAAGTTTTATAATTTAATATCACTATTGGTGTATTCATAATATCCCCATATGTTAACTTATTACTATATATATTTGAATAACATTATTAAAAAGAGTTATGATTAGAAATTCTTTATAATAATACCAATATCTCAAAAAAAATATCGCCTGAACATGATTTTAAAATTAAAAATAACTTTGAAACATTGAAAAATTAATTTAAAAATAGATTTGAATGGTGAAAAGTCAAATAATATATAATTTGAATAATCACTTAAACTTTAAAAGAAGCCTAAAATACTAATACTAAAAAAATTAAAAATAATTGTGATTTTATGTCATTCAATACAAGTCAACAAGAAAAATTAGAAAAAAGTGGATACCGATTCGTAGGAACTCACGGACATGCAGCAGTTAAAACCTGCCATTGGACCCGTCAAAGCATTGTGGACAAAGGAGTATGCTATAAAGAAAAATTCTACGGCATAGAGTCCCATAGATGTTTGCAGATGTCACCTGCTGTTCCCAATTGCCAACAGGAATGCGAGTTTTGCTGGAGAGACTTAACCTACACCCAGACAGAATGGGAAGATGAGGAATATGATGACCCAAAAACAATTGTTGACGGCGCAATTGAAGCACAAAATAATTTATTGTGCGGATATTATGGGAATGACAAAGCAAATCCGAAAAAACTTGAAGAAATAAAAAAACCAACCAACGCTGCAATTTCACTGGCCGGTGAACCTACACTTTATCCTAAAATTGATGAGTTAATTGGTGAATTTAACAGAAGAGATTTCACAACATTTGTAGTAAGTAACGGCCAATGCGTTGATAGATTAAGAAATCTGGAAAATGATCCGTATCAATTATATCTCTCCTTAGATGCACCTACAAGTAAAATTTATGATGCCGTCTGCAGACCAAGAATAAGTAATGCATGGGACAATTTAAATGAATCACTTGAAACACTTTCCAGTTTTAACTCACGTACATGTATAAGAAATACCTGTGTTAAGGGAAGAAATATGGTTAATCCTGAAAAATATGCACAATTAATTGATAAGGCAAATCCGGATTTTGTTGAAGTAAAAGCATATATGTGCGTTGGCTCATCACGTCACAGACTAACATTAGATAACATGCCGACATTTGATGAAGTAAAAGACTTCGCCCAAAAAATTGGAGATGAATGTGGTAGAGAAATATCTAATGAATCAGAAGTGAGTCGCGTTGTACTTTTAAAATAAATATTCTATTAAGGATTAACTGCCTCATCAGCAGCACCCATCGTGACTTTGATGCTATCAGATAAATTAATTTCTGAAATTTTTTTAGATGACTCTGACTTTCCAATGTAATATGCCTGAGCAAAATTCATAGTAACAAAAATAACATCTTTAAAATCCAAAATAAATTCTTTTTCAGGTATTTTATTTAAAATATCAATTAATTCATTAGCAATATCATTTGATTCTAAATGTGTGCCGAACTCTGCACCAATATTAATAAGCATTTTTTCACCATTATATAATATATAATTTATTATTTATTAATGATTTCCAATATTTCATCATATTGTGACTTGTCCATATCATCTTTATATTTCTGTAGAATAACATTCAAATGACCTTTGCAATTATAGCATTTGTAAACCTGTTCATTTGTAATAACTGCAAAGTAAAATCTTGAAATTTGATCATAACTCAATTTTCCAGAATAATTTTTAAGTTCTATTAAAATGCTTTCAGCCATTTTATAATTACTTGCCATTGACAAATTTCGAATCTGAAATTCAACTTCATGAGGATGCATAAAAACCACTTCTTTTTTTATAATAATATATAAATTTAAATATTTATAAAAATTTTTAATGAGACATATAAAAATTAATCAATTAATATCAAAAAAGTTGAATGAAATTTGAAAATAAAATTTTAAAAAAAATCCAATCACAATAAGAAAATAATAATGAAAATGT
>OCTX014551089.1_pt1 | contig 16648 bp, 12 predicted proteins | sample 1539691 | NCBI WGS metagenome assembly OCTX01 (sample SAMN02144231, study PRJEB22623) | gut metagenome | biome: sheep rumen | host: Ovis aries | place: New Zealand | reverse complement strand
TCATTCGCGAACTGACCGAAGCGCCATCCGGTTATCTGGAGAAACTGCGCAAAGGCGACAACACCAATTACGCCGGAATCCGCAATCTGCAGAAGATGCTGGAGAGCGACGGCATCGATTACAAAGACGCCTACGCTACGCTGGCGAAAGAGTTCCGCGCAACGGAAGACGATATCATGACCGTTTATCTGCCGTCCCTCGCCGAACTGGCAACGGGCGAAGACAATACCGACTGGGCTGACAATAATTCCTTCGACCAGCTATACTGCGAGAGTGTGATCGCACAACAGGACATCACCCGCGGTCTGGAGAAGATCCGCGTGCCGATGCGTACCTCCGCTTCCGGCAAGGGACTGAAAGATATCATCAGCCGCATCGACCCGGATAACAACCTGTTCATCAACATCATCAAGTCCAAACAGATCTCGCTGCCTACCAACAAAGAGACGCTGATCATCAAACCGATCAAGCACGTGATCGACACGATCGTAAACGACAAGAGCACCTCTGCCGGACAGTGGATGAGCAAAGAGTTGAGCGAAGCTATCAAGGATCCGCGCCTGCTGCCGAAGACATTCAAACGTACGGATGATCTCTTCAATAGTTTCAAGAACACAAGCCGCGTGCCGGTATTTTTCCCGCTCCGCAGCGACGTATCGGTACCGGACAATATGCGACTGATGTTCGTCGGCAACAACGAAGGTCTCGCTGGAGACCTGGGCTACAACCCCAACAGCAAAGAGCAGCAGTTCATCCATGACTCGTCGATGAGCGACCGATTCATGGTGATGTGCATGCCGGCCGGATTCGAGTTCAATATGTACAAGTACTACCAGAGTTACAAGACCTTCTATATGTCAGATCCGTATCTGGAGCGCGTACGGGGTCAGTTCTACGGCTGCCATATCCACGCTGCCTTCAACAAGTACGGCCTGACATTGCCGAAATCGGAGCACAGCTCCACAGCGCCGAAAGAGAGCCTGACCGAGCAATTGGCATCCCGCCGCATCGAGTCGCTCGTCAAGAGTCTCTATTTCCAGCACGTGATCAACCTGCTATGGGAGAAAGACAAGAGCGCCTACAACAACCTGTTCGGTCTCTCCGGCTCCGCGGCAGAAGTGGACACAACCGGCATGACGCCGGAGATGCTGCAACTCCTGGGCATGGAGATCGCTCCGGCGGCAAGCGCAGGCGAGGTGAACCAGTTCATCACGCTGCAGTTCGACCCGAAGAGCATCAGCGTACATCTGCAACTCCGCCCCGTGACCGTCAATCCGAAGACCAAATATCTGGAGATCGACAACAGCGGCGTGCAGAATTTCGAGTTCGACAAAGATCATACCCAGCAATGCAAGGCCTTTGTGGAATACCTGATGACCATCCCGGAGAGCCTGTTCGCAGTAGCCGACTATCTGGAGCAGAAATTCGATATCCGTACCAACGAGCAGCTGAACAGTTCGCTGATGGGTGTACGCGACGAAGCGAAGATGCGCTTGCTGAAATCGATCGAAGGCGGCGCGGCTACCTTCGCCTTCTGCTGGCTGCTATGGAAGAAACATAATAACTCCGAAGACAAAGCGTTTATCGAAGTGATAGACCAAGCGATCAATTCGTTATAAAAGCACTAAATCAAGACTGTTATGGTTCCTTTTTGGATAGTTAATTTTCTCGAAGAAGATGCGTGCGAGTCGTTCTTCCAGTCGTACTGGGATTCGCTGCTGCAAAACACGACGACACAACCCGCTCCGCTGAAGTTCTTCCATATCACGGACGGCAAAGCGGACGGAATGACGAAAGAGAAGCTGAACGAGATTGCGTTTCAGCGGCTGTCGATGAGCAGTTCGGAGACGGAGAAACTGATTCCGGCCTTCACCGCCAACCAGGGCAACAGCATCAACGTAATTTTTGTAGGCGACGTGACACAGGCGAAGACGATAGAGCGTTTTCATACCTGGGCGAAATACCTGCAGGAGCAACGAATGGCGGATATCAACCGTCCCTGGTTCTCCATCAGCAGCGTACGGATGTACGGCATTCTGCTGCGACCCGAGTCTGTGACCGTGGACGACAAAGCGATCACCAAAAGCATGAGCGGTTTTCTGAACGAACTGAGCGCCATGCAACAGTTAGGAATAAATGACCGCCCGTTCGAGAAGATCCTATTCCTGCAATCCCCCATGACGGAAGAGGGACGTACGGCCGCCGAGCAATCGGTCAATATCGCCGCGCTGCATATCGCCCGCACCGACGGACAATGCTTCAACGAATACGACATCCAGTATTACGACGGCAACGCTACCGCGGTTTTCTTCGAAGCCGATGTGCAGCGGGAGATAGATGCTTACAACCTCTCCGCTATCGTATTAAAGGACATGACGACCAATACGGACGAGCATTTTCTCGACGTGAAGGAAGCGCGTGCGTTTGTGGACGACAACCAGAGTTTCATCGACACCTTCAAACCGATGAATACCAAGCGGTTCTTCATCAGCGACGGGCCGCATATCCCCGGTATGGAGATCACCCGATTCCATACCTCGCTCCATCTGCACCATATCATCCCGATTTGGCGCGAGTACAACTCCCTGCATATCGAGAAGGTAGTCAATAACGTCACGCAAGAGCTGAACAGTTTTGAGAAAGATTTCATCCGTTCGCTCAACCAGCGGCAGCATAAGTTCATTTTCACCAGTTCGCACGGCTTGCAGGAGCTGGTATTCCAGATGTTCTGCGACAAAGGCAACCCGCGCTACAAGCATATCAGCCTGCCGCAGAGCATGAAAGTGCTGGAGCATTTCCAGATCAAGATCAGCGATGCGTTCAAGAGTCTGGAGCGTGTGCCGGAGGCGTTCGTGCTGCCCGGCGATTTGGCGAAGCTGGTGAATAAAGCCCAAGGCCTGGCGCTCTCGTCCGACGCGCTGCGCAATCAGTTGCAAGATGAGATGAGTAAGCTGGAGACCTATAAATGGACCAATCTGATTTCGTCCGGAATAGCCGGTTTGGCAGTAAGCGCCGGTCTCTTCCCGGTGATCGGATGGTGGAGTATGTTCGCCTACCTGCTGGCGTTCCTCTCAGGCGCTATAGCATTCATCCTCAAGATCAAACGGCTCGAGCGGCTCAAAGATTTATTCGTCGGCGTTCGGCTATGCGAGATCCGCAAACGTCTGGATACGCTGGCGCAGAAACTGCACGAGAAGACTGTGGAGGAGATGAAGCAATACATGCGATGGCTGCACGAGAAGAAATTGGTCCGTCTCCAAAACGAGATGAAGCTGATGACGCCTCCGGAGTTCCATTTCCGCCAGAGCAAAGCCTTCCAGCCGCTCTTGTCCGGTTCGTTCGGCCATATGCCGCTGGTAGCCAATGTGCCTACCGTTCAACTCTATTCCGATGTGGACGGCGGTACAATCGGTATTCCGGATCTGGAAAAAGGATACAAGAACAGCGTGCAAGGCTTAGTCAAAGAGCTGATGTACAGCGACGAGACAATCGCCGACACCGAGGAAGAGAACGTACAATTCCAGGCGCATCAGTCCAATCTCTCCACCCGCAGGATGCTGCTGTTGCTGGACGTATCGGGTAGTATGTCGTCCGACATGAAAGATCTCAAGAAATACGTGCACGAACTCGAAGCCATCGGCGAGATTGAATGGATCGCATTTGACGAGGACGTAGTAGCCTCCAGCCGCTCCACTTCCATCGACAGCTTGAAAGCCGGCGGCGGAACGAATTATATCCCGGCTATCGAGCGCGCCGTAGAATGGTCGCAGGCCGGCGAATACGATATGATTATGCTCCTGAGCGACGGATGTCCGTTTGAGGAGTTGGACGATATCGTAGCAGCAGCTCAGGAGTTGAAGATGCCGCTTAATACCGTAGCTGTCGGCGCGGCGGCAGAGGATGTGCTCATCAATATCGCGCTACGCACAGGCGGTAAAGAGGTAACGGTGGATAGCTTTGACCAGATTCGCACACCCGACGTATGGCATAATGAGATTCTGCCGAATATCGAACTGGTCAATAAAGGCGAGTATTCGTTCGGAGAGTTGATGAAACATATCCAGCTGGATGCCTGTGCTTCGGCGCTGCATCAGTTCGCCCTCAAGCGCATCGGTGACTACAGTCTGACGCTCCCTGCGATCATCTGCGGCTATATCAACAAACCCGGATTCAGCGAATGGCTGCAAGCTGCAGCGCAACGCAATACGCTTTCGCTCCAGGCGGAACAGATGCGCGATGTAGATTATTTCGCAGCGGCAGAGAGCAGTGAGTTCCATAAACTGGAAGAGCAACTCCTGCGGCTATGCAACCTGAATAATACCGCAAGCCGGGTGAATATGTCAAAAGGCGAGCCCGATACCATCGTCTCGCTTTTGTCGCTTCGTCCGTTGACAGCCATCAGTGACCTGCAATGGGCGTCGTCTATGAAATTTAAGGAGTAGCAGCCTTTAGGACTGCGGCGGTCCGTATTTGGGTTTGGGCTCAGGCGGCGGAGCGGGGCGGTTAGCGCCCGCTAACGCTGCCGAGCAGAAACCCAGCAGGTTGTTTACAAAATACAGTACGCGGGTTTTCATTTTTTATCATTTCTAGGCTACTAGTCGTCTAGTTTACTAGTTTATTAGTTTGCTAGTCTGTTAGATCAGAATAGAATTTTCATACAAAACCAGACCACCAGCGCTATCGCCAGTACTATTCCCGACATGCCCCAGACGCCCAAATGGTTCTCCAGCATCGTGGTAAACTCATTCCAGTTAATAAGCGCCCAGATGCAGAAGCCCGTAAAGAGGATGAGCATGATCGTGTACACCAGCGCTTTGCCGCGATGGTGCAGAAAAACGACGAAATACAGCGTCAGCAGCGCTCCGATAGCTCCTATGATCAAAGCAGAAAGTCTCATTACGGACAGGTTGTTAAAAGGTTAGCGCAGACCCACTCTTCGTCCATCCATCCATAGACGGCGTAATACTGCGGGGTCTCATCCCAATCCCAGTTATTCGGATTCGTGCGGCATAGCAGGCGGCGGGTCTTGGGATCCGCATCCACCACATCCAGATGGCACGACACTTTTAGTTTGTCCCACAGCTTCTTACCGTCCGATTCTTTGTACATCTTAATCGTCTGACCGCCGTAGTTACGGGAGGTAAAGCCGACCGAATCGGTCATGATAATCGGATAGCGGATACCGGCGAACGGGTCTTTATAACGCGAAGCAGCAGGAATAGGATCGCCATTCTCGTCCGTTTCATCCAGATACATCGTTTCTTCTTCGTCCAGACACCAATGGTCCATCACGATCCACCAGCCGTTATGCAGCGGATAGAGCGAACCTTCGAAGACATAACCCATATAGTGGAAACAGAGATAGAAAGCGTCCTTCGGATCGACATCCGCCGGCAGGGTCTTCAGTTCGCCCAAGGTCGCAGCCGACCAGTATTCGATGGATCTGGAGATTGGTGGTTTGTGGTTTACGGTTTGCGCTTCCGGCACGATGAAATCGGAGCCTAACTCCTCGTCCTCGGGTGTCCATTCATACAGCGGCTCGTCGTCCACCCAAGAACGGAAAGAGGTCATGTAGCCTTCTCTGTCAAACTCATAGCGGTTGCCCCAGTTTCTGCCGTCCGACTTCCATTGATGGCTAACCGCCTTCACGCCTGCAGGCAGGTCAAAGAGCTCTATATCCTTATAATATTTAATTTCGCGCACGATCACGCCCGCGCACGTGTAGCCGTCCTCGCTGGTATGAACCTCTTCGATCCAGTTGCCATAACGGTCATACCGAATACCGAAATAATTGCTTGTCTCGCCATCCGGCGTCCATTGACTATAGCAGTACGTATCGCCGTATTCTTTCTCCGCTTTATCCCGGAAATTAGCCCCTTTGTACTGAGGCGGGAAGAGCCCGAGAATTAAATCTGCGAAATCATCTACGGTGGTATAATCAGCATTGTAGGTCTCGAGGAATTGGATCTTCCCTTTCTTATCGTACGCATATCGATAATGCGCCCAGAGGCCGAAAACGCAGCCTCCGTTCTCGAAGAAAGGATGAGTGTATTCGTAGTATTCCGTCAGCCGTCCCCGGGTATCGAACCGCCAGATGGTCTTGCCGTAGTTATTATAGTCATACTCCACCACTTCTGCCACCGGTCCGCGCAGACTAAACCATGCCAGATGATCCTCCGGCACCGAATCGCGGGGAGGAGTCAACTCTGCCTTTGCGGGAAGAAAGAGCAAAGAACAAAGAGCAAAGACTAAGAGACGGGAGTTCATGTTATTTGTAGTTTATGGTTTGTTATTTGTGGTTTGGCAGCGGTTTGATACGTACAATCTTAGCCGGCAGACTGTCGCCATAACAGATTCCTCCCCACTGGTCATTGACGATACCGCCTTTGGGTTTCTCCAGCAGCACTTTGTCGAGCGACAGTTCTTTCACCTTTACCGACAGATTCGCTGTTGTGGTCTCAGCGCGGAAGAGCGCATTCTTTACGGTCAGCGTACCCTTGCAATTCAATGCATACATACCATCCTGCGAGTTGCGGGAGAGAAGCTGCAGGTCCACCGGTTCATTGACCGTCAGGTTCGGACACTCGATAGCCGAGCCGCTGATATTGGAGGTCACCGACAGCGTGGCGGGCTTGGCAGCCTCGATAATCAGGTTATCCTTGAAGACCAGCGAAGCCTTGAATTCTGCATTGCCTTTCAGGAGAATACGCAGATCCTTGCCGGTATTAAAGAGCAGCAGACCTTTCCCAAGCGAGAAACGGAAACCATCCTCCAGCACCAGCGTGTTGGTCGATTTCTCGTACTTGATCTTGCCGTTTTTGAAAATCTCCGAAGGAATACCATTGCCTTTCGCCTGTACCGACAGGGCGGTCAGAACGAACGCTAAAAAGATACATAGCTTACGCATGATAACAGTTATTTAGGGTTATAAATAAATACAGCGTCTTTTTGACGCTGCAAAGGTACTGCTTTTTTGCGGGGTGCACAAGTACCCAAAACTCGCATTTTTTGTCTTTTTTCTTGCATATGTCGCAAAAATATTGTATCTTTGCAGCGTAAATCGGAATACTATGAGACGAATCGGATTATTTCTCGCATTGATTTTCGCGACCATCACCTATGCCGAAGTATATACTCCTGAGGACGTACCAAGCCCGAAAGAGCAAGGCCAGGACTACTATGTATCGAACCCTGACGGCATTCTCGCCGACACAACTGTGTCATGGCTCAACGGCTGCGCCGAGCGTCTGGAGAAAGAGACGGAAGTGGAGCTATGTATCGTGGCATTAGAGAGTATAGGCGACGCAGAGGCATTCGACTTCGCCTATGAGTTATTCCAGCGTTGGGGTATCGGCAAGAAAGGGAAAAACACCGGTGTGCTCATTCTTTTTGCCCTGGAGAGCCATGACCTGCGTATCATGACCGGCACGGGTATTGAAGGCATCCTGACGGATGCCAAATGCTCGCAGATCATGCACGACGAGATGTTCCCTGCCTTCCGCGCAGGCGACTACGATGCAGGTTTATGCCTAGGTGCACTCGCAATATACGAGGTTTGCACCGACGGGGAAGCGCCGGAAGAGTTGCTGACAATTCAGTCGGTGACCAACAGAGGCAAATATGCCGAAGGGGATGGAGACGGATGGTCCGACATGGAGAAGATAGCCCTTTGGTGTCTTTTAGGCTTCATTGTGCTGATGGTCGCCGCCGCTTATTTCGGCTCCATCAAGAAATGTCCGGCATGCCATAAACGCAAGGCACATGCCATTAAGCACTATACCATCACCGCAGCTACTTACAGCCATGCGGGCGAAGAAGAGGTGACCTACCGGTGCAAAGCCTGCGGGCATGAGTTCAAGCGGCGCGAGATACTGCCCAAATTAGTAAAGAGAAGCAGTTCGTCGTCCGGCGGAGGTTACAGCAGCGGAGGAGGCGGCTCTTGGGGCGGCGGATCCACATCCGGCGGAGGTGCCGGAGGTAAATGGTAGAGCACCGGAGGCAAGGCCCGGTTTAAACCGCACGAAATGCTATAAACTGCGAAACAAAAATTATTACGATATGAAAAAATTAATGCCATGGATTGTGGTACTGGGAGTACTGGCAATCATCGCCCTATGGGTAGCAAACGTGTACAACGGATTCGTAACGGCTGAAGAGCAAGTTGAGTCCGCTTGGGCACAAGTAGAAAACCAATATCAGCGTCGTTCAGATCTTGTACCGAACCTGGTAGCCACCGTGAAGGGCTATGCTTCGCATGAGAGCGAGACGCTGCAAGGTGTTATTGACGCCCGCGCCCGCGCAACGCAGATCACTATCGATCCCGCAAACGCCACACCTCAACAGTTAGCCGCTTATCAGAAAGCACAAGGCGAACTGAGCCAAGCGTTAGGCAGACTGATGGCTGTAGCGGAGAGTTATCCGGACCTGAAAGCTAACGAGAACTTCCGCGACCTGCAACAACAGCTGGAAGGCACAGAGAACCGCATTGCCGTAGCACGTCAGTTATTCAACGACGAAGCGAAGAAATACAACACCAGCATCCGCAAATTCCCGAACAACCTGATTGCCGGAGCGTTCGGATTCGAAAAGAAACCCTACTTCGAGGCCGAAGAGGGTTCCGAGAAAGCTCCGAAAGTGGAGTTCTAAATTAGAAAATAGACTGCTGTCCGTCGGCCGAGAGAGGCGTCTTACCGAGATGGCGATACGCCAGTTCGGTAGCCTCCCGCCCGCGGGGAGTACGTTTGATAAAGCCTTCCTTGATCAGATACGGCTCGTATACATCCTCGATAGTACCGGCATCCTCTCCCATTGCCGTAGCGATGGTATTGAGTCCGACCGGTCCTCCGCGGAACTTGTCGATGATCGTCAGCAGCAGTTTATTATCAATCTGATCCAGACCGAAGGTATCGATATTGAGTGCCTCGAGAGCGTATTGCGCGATCTCGAGGTCTATTTTTCCATCCCCCTTAACCTGCGCGAAATCGCGCACACGGCGCAGGAGCGCATTGGCTATACGGGGCGTACCGCGGGAGCGACGGGCTATCTCGCCTGCCGCTTTCTCATTGATCTCCACTCCCAATAGACGTGCTGAACGCTTGACTATACCGGCAAGGATATCCGCGTCGTAGTACTCCAGATGGCAGTTGATACCGAATCGCGCACGGAGCGGCGATGTCAAGAGACCCGAACGGGTAGTAGCACCGATGAGGGTGAAATGGTTGAGATCTATCTGAATCGTCCGGGCGGAAGGACCTTTATCAATCATAATATCTATCCGATAGTCCTCCATCGCCGAATAGAGATACTCCTCCACAATCGGAGAGAGACGATGGATCTCATCGATAAAGAGCACATCGTTGGGTTCGAGAGAAGTGAGGAGTCCGGCGAGGTCACCCGGTTTGTCCAGCACAGGACCGGAGGTAACCTTGAATCCTACCCCCAGTTCGTTTGCAATGATATTACTGAGCGTAGTCTTACCGAGTCCCGGAGGGCCGAAGAGCAGTACATGATCAAGGCTCTCACCACGAAGTTTGGCTGCCTCGACGAAAATCTTCAAATTAGAGGTCACCTTGCTCTGCCCCGCGAAATCCGCGAAACATAAAGGACGAAGGGCATTGTCCTGCTCCTTCTCGGACATCTGTTGTCGTATATCAAATTCTGCCATAATTTTTATGGTTATCATAGACGAACTAGTTTATCTAGTCGTACTAGTTTTTTCGTGGAATAACTGTTCCAAATCGGGTATTTGGTCTATGGATTCGTCTGCTTTTATCTCTCCATGATCCAGAATGATAACCCGGTCGCACATCTCCCGCACCTCCTGCATGATATGGGTCGATAGGATCACCGTGCGTTCCTTACCCAGATTACGGATCAAACTGCGTATCTCTACCAATTGATTCGGGTCAAGGCCGGTGGTAGGTTCATCGAGAATGAGCAGTTCCGGATTGCCGAGCAGCGCCTGAGCAAGCCCCACACGCTGGCGATAGCCCTTGCTTAACTCGCGTATATGCTTGTGCCGCTCGGGTGTCAGTCCTACGAGGTCTATGAGCGTAGCGACAAGCTCCACCCCGTCCCTCCCCCGCAGGGAGGGTGTAGTCATGCCGGCCATAAACTCAAGGTACTCGGCAACGTACATCTCATCGTAAAGGGGGTTATTCTCCGGCAGATAGCCGATGCGGGCAGGAGCATGCACCTCTCCGCTGTCGGCTTTCCAGAGACCGATAAGAATCTTCATCAGCGTCGATTTACCGGCGCCGTTAGGTCCCAGCAAGCCTACGATCTGCCCGTCCGGGATCTCCAGCGACACATCCTTCAGCACCTGCTGCGAGCCGAAAGATTTACAAATATGTTGTATGGATATCATACTGTAGCTTCGATATTCCAAACAAAGGCACGAACGCCGACTTCCTCGTTGCGGAGGTCGAGTTTCTTGATTGACTCCAAGAGCGCGGGCACCTGTTCGTCCTCGACAACAGTGATAACACAGGAGTTCATCTCCGGCCAGGCGTGCGTTCCGCGGCGGGGTTCACCGCCATTCGTACCTCGTCCCTGTACCTGCTCAAAGAACGTGAAGCCTTTGATATTCAGGATATCCAACATATATTCCACACGACCGGTGTTTGCCTGATTAAAGACTATCATTACACTCTTCATAAGTATTCAGTATTCAGTTTTCAGTATTCAGTTTTCAGATTTCTTTACTTTGAGGTCCATGAAGATAAATTTCTTGCGGAGGGCTTCCTGTTTGTCGCGGTCTCCGTGGCGTGACATAACACCGTAGAGCACAGGCACTACGTAGAGCGTCAGGAAGGTGGAGACAGTCAGACCACCGATCACAACGATACCCAGCGGCTGCCACATCTCGGCACCTTCACCGGAAGAAACCGCCATAGGAATCATACCAAGGATGGTAGTGAACGCCGTCATGAGGACAGGACGGATACGGCTGCGTCCGGACATCTGGATAGCCTGGTTCAGCTCATAGCCACGCTCGCGCATCAGGTTGATATAGTCCACGAGCACGATACCGTTCTTCACCACAATACCCACCAGGAGCACCAGACCGAGGGCACCGATCATATCCAGTGAACGGCCTGTAAGCCAGAGGGCTACGATGACACCCGAGAGGGCAAACGGAATAGAGAACATGATGATTGCCGGCATTCGGAGTGACTCGAACTGCGACGCCATGACGATATATACCAACAGGATAATCATCATACCGAGCAGAATCATGTCGGAGAAGGTGTCCTGCTGCGTCTCGTAGTTACCGCCGATGTGGGTGGAGTAACCTACAGGGATGTCGAGTTGCGGAACAACCTCTGTCTCAATCGCTTTCGCCAGTTCTCCAAGGGTGGTGTTGTACGGTGTAGCCTTGACAGTGACAATACGCTGACGCGCCTTACGCTCGATGGTAGGCGGTGCCCAGTATTCGCCTACAGTTGCCACCTCGGAGAGTTTGACGGTCTTGCCCGTCGCCGTCGGGATAGAGAGGTTGAGGATATCGGAAATCGAGTTGCGGTCCTCTTCCATGAGACGCACCACGATGTCGTACTCCGAACCGTCGTCCTTGAGATAGCCGCACGCCATACCTGCCACACGGTTGCGGAGGTAGGTAGAGATAGTAGCAGAACTCAAACCGAGACGCGATGCTTTCTCTTTATCGACGGTAATCTTGATATCCGGACGGTCGTCCTCACGGGAGATATTCACGTCGCGGGCACCGGGCAGTTGCGAGATGAGCTGACGGCATTGTTCTGCCATCTGGGAGGTCTTGTCAAAGTCATAACCGTAAATCTCCAAATCAACTGTGTTACCGCCGCCGGGTCCACCGGACGAAACAGCACACTGGTATTCGTTGATCTCCGGGTATTTCGCCATCTCTTGACGGAGGATTTCGGCAATAGTCCATATATCGCGGTCACGTTCCCATTTTTTAGGCAGACGGACGGTCATCTGAATCTTGTTGTTCATCGTCGAAGAGAAGAGCGCTGCAATAGAGGCATCATCGTTCGAACCGGCGGAGGTGTTGATCAACTGAATCTCCGGCACCAGTTCGACGAAGCGCGCTTCCAGTTTGCGGGCGGTCTTAAGGGTCTCCTCGATACGCGTACCGCGCTGCAACTTGACCGTAACCGAAAGACGGCCGTTATCCTGTTGTTGCATAAAGTCCGTACCGATCTTGCCCATGAAGACAGGAATCAGAGAGGCGGCAAAGAAAGCAATAAGGATAAGGAAAGTGAGCGCTTTGTGACGCAGACACCAACCTAGCGACTTAGCGTAGTACTCATCAATAACATCAAGCATGTGTACTACCGTACGCTCGTACCAGCCTTTCTTGCCTGCCTCGTCGTCCACCAGATTGCCGTTCTCATCCACATGCACTTTCTTGGCTTTCAGCAGTTTGGAGCAGAGCATAGGCGTCAGCGAGATAGCCACGAGAGTGGAGGTACAGCACACTACCGTCACAATCCATCCCAGTTCGTGGAACATGATTCCCGCCATGCCGGAGAGCATCGTCAGCGGCACAAATACCACTACGAGCACCAGAGTGGTCGCGATGACGGATACCCAGACCTCGTTGGTAGCGTAGATAGACGCCTCGTGCGGGTCTTCTCCACGCTCCACGTGACGGGTGATGTTCTCCAAGACCACAATCGCATCATCCACCACCATACCAATAGCGATAGTGAGCGAACAGAGGGAGATGATATTGAGCGACGAATCCGCCAGACCGAGGTAGATAAACGCCACGATAAGGGCAATAGGAATAGTAATACCGATGATAATCGTCGCACGCCATTTGCCGAGGAAGAAGAGTACCACGAGCACCACGAAGAGCAGGGCGTAAAGCACAGACTCTTCGAGAGAGTTGATGGAGTTCTGGATGTTCTCCGAGGAGTCGTAGATTTTCTCTATCTTGACATCTGTCGGGAGCTGTTTCTGTATCTTCGCCAGTTCGGCACGCACGTCCTTACAAACCTGTACGGTGTTGGCACCTGTCTGCTTGGCGATGACGAGACGCACAGCTTCACGGCCGTTGGTCTTCTCATCCAATGAGAGGTCCTTGATGGTATCCTTGACGGTAGCAATATCGCGAATGAAGACCTGCTGGCCCTGCGGTGTCATGGCTACCATGAGGTTCGCTATCTCGGAGGACTCGATGTACTCCGAACGCACCTGCATCTGGTATTGCTCCTGCGGCATCTTAATGGTACCGGACGAGAGGTTGAGATTGTTCGCCGAAACGACTTGTCCCACCTGCTCCAGCGTAATACCGTACGCATCGAGTTTCTGCTGGTCAATATTGACATAGACATAGCGGTCCGGCGCACCCGAGAGGGATATATTACCGATACCGTCAATATGGTTCAGCTGCGGCACCACCTCGTCGTTGAGGATCTTGTCCAGACCCGCATAGGTCTCATCCGCCGTGATGGAGTACTGACAGATAGGCATGGAGGATGTGGAGAGTTTGAAGATAACAGGCTTGGCACAGTTGTCCGGCAGGTTGTTCGCCGCCATATCAACGAACGAACGCACGTCGTTAACCGCCTCGTCCATGTTGCTACCCCACTCCAACTCCAGCGTCACCACGGAGATATTATCCTTGGACTGCGAAGTGATGTGTTTGAGGTGATCAACGGAGGTCAGGGCGTTCTCCATGATCTTCGTCACGTTGGTTTCCATCTCACTCGCCGATGCACCCGGATAGGTGGTCATGACCGTGATATACGGCGGGTCCATCTCCGGGAACTGGTCAATCGGCAGCTTCAGGAAACTGTATATACCGATGACGATGACCGCCACAAAGATGAGGGCGGTGGTCACCGGTTTTTCGATTGCTGATTTATAAATGCTCATAGGATTTCCTAGTTGTCTAGTCGACTAGTTTTCTAGCAGACTAGTAAATTATTCCACTACATTCACTTTGACGCCGTCCACGAGTTTGTGCTGGCCCGTGGTGACGAATTCGACACCCTCTTTGATCTCCGGGGCGATGATCTCAATATCCTGGTCAAAACGCTGTCCGAGAGTAACGGCAACACGTTTTGCGCGTCCTTCCTCCACGATGAAGACATAGCGGTCGTTGGCGCCAACGAGTTTCTCCACGCTCTGGTAAGGCACTACAATGGCATTCGCTTTGCCCAGACCGATGGTTGTCGTCACGTACATACCCGGACGAAGCAGATTGCTGCCGTTCGGAATAACGATCTTGCATTGGAAAGTGTGGCTGGAGGGGTCAATGGTCGGATAAACAATCTCCACCGTAGCAGGGAAAGTCTTGCCCGGATAGATCTCCGACGTCAGCGTCAGTCTCATTCCCTTCTTGAGCAGCGGGAAATAGGTCTCAGGAACAGCCACCAGCGCTTTCAGTTTGTCTATCTGGGTCAGCACCAGAATAGGCTGACCGCCGTAGAGCTCGCCGTCCTCATAGTTCTTCGCCGAGATCACGCCGCTGAACGGAGCTTTCACATACGTGTTGGCCTCCAGAAACTCCAACTGCTCTTTGGTCGAGTTGTACTGCGTCGTGATCTGGTCATACTGCTGCTGCGTAGCCGATCCGGTCTTGAGCAACTGCTCTATACGATTCTTCTCGATCTCAAGATTCGCCATCGAGATCTTAGTGGTCTTGTACTGGGTTTGGTCCATGCGGACGAGATCCGCTCCTTTCGCCACGCGGGTGCCTACCTCACAATAGATATGCTCGATCTTGCCGGTAAGGGAGGGCGCCACATTTTGCGTCAGGTAGCCCTGAAGGTTTGTCGAAACAGAGATCTCGCGCTCTATCTCACGCGGTTGCAGAACGGTGGTGCGTACCTGCTCAACGCGTTCTTCCTCCTGTGTGGCAGATGTGTCTTTGCCGCCGCAGCCTATGAGCACCAGGGCTGCGAGGATGTAAATCAAATTCTTTTTCTTTGCCATAAAGGCACGATTAACTTTGTTCTTCATATATCTTATTTGTTCAAAAATTCTTCTAATTCAGCTTGCGCATTGATAAGACTCAGCATAGCCTGCACATAAGTCGATTGCGCATTGATCAGGTCGTTAGACGCATTGGTAAGCTCCATGTTACTGCTCGCACCGTATTTGAATTTATTGGTAGCGGAGGCAAACACACGCCGGGTCACTTCGATATTGTCTTTTTCGTTCATGTAGGTCTCATAGGCGTTGGTGAGATCGAAGCACAGCTGGCGATACTGGATCTCCAGATTGTCGGATGTCTCGGAGAGAGTATTTTTCGCCTCCTCCAGCGCTATCTTCTTCTCCACCAGACCTGCGGCACGTTTGCCGGAGGACCAGAGCGGCATTTTAACCGTCACCTGCACCACATTCGGCGGCGTCATACGCATACCACCTTCGCCATAGTATTTCTGGTTCTGGTAGTTATAAGCAAGAGCCACCGTCGGACCATAAGCCCAGCCCGCCATATGCACATTGCGTTTCGCCAGTTCCACTTGCTGCTGCAGAAGCTGGTAATTAAGGTTGTTCTCGATAGCAAAATTCTGGCTCAGCAGATCGAGTACTCTTGCCGGCGAGAGCACTTCGTCCATATTCTCCGTCAACACCAGTTCGGTCTCCACAGGCACGTCCAGCAGCACTTTGAGGCTGTTGGTAGCCAGTTCTACATTGCGTTTCTGGGCATTGATATTATTCTTGAGTGTGTTAACCCTCACACGGATCTGGTCAGCCGAAGTCTGCTCTGCTGCTCCTACCGTCACAGCATTCTGAGTCATCTGCTCGAGATCCTGGATATTCACAAGGCTGGAGTCCAGCAGACCGGTGATGCTTTGGAGCGCGAGGACAGATACATAGGCGCTCATCACACTGCTCCGTAACTCATTTTCGGATTTCTCCAGAGCGATCTTTTTCATCTTGATTGCTACATTATTCAGCAATGCTCCGACGATGCCTTGTCCGTTAATACCTACCGTAGCTGTTATACCCAGCGCACCGACATTCGGCATGTTGATCTTCGCATCCAGACCTCCCATAGAGAGGGTTGCGGAATAGCCCAGATAGTTGCTGTAACTATAACTTCCATCCACCTGCGGCAGCATAGCGGCTATTGTCTGCCAGCGCTGCGCATAGGCTTCCTGTACCGCCAGCGAAGCGTTTTTCAGCGTTCTATTCTGCTGCACCGCATACTCCTGCGCATCCTTGAGGCTGAGGTTCATCACCTCCGGTGCACTTTTCTTTCCATCACTGGATTTGGTAGCCGCCATCACGTGGTCCTCCGCCATCACTGTAGCACTTATCACAAGTGCCGAGATTAAAAATACGATTTTTCTCATATGTGTTATTTATACAATTTCATTCCTTCTTCGCTCAGCACGCCGCGCACGAAAATATCCATCGCCGTATGGCCGAGCTGGTGCATGTTATGTCCGTGCGCCTCTATCACCTCAAAATCGCGAATAGCATCACTATGGATTTTCGCAAACAACGTTGCTGTTAATTCTATATTAAGGTTCGCGCGCACGTATCCTTCTTTGCGTCCCTGCTCCAGATAGCGCATGATATAATCTTTCTGAGCCTGGAAACACTCCTGCTGGAAATCCGCGAATTGGCGGGGATAGTATTTCTTGAGGTCATAGACCAACTGCGGCACACGCCGTACATCGTTTTTCTCCGCCTCCTGGTG
>OCTX012118316.1_pt1 | contig 16650 bp, 26 predicted proteins | sample 1539691 | NCBI WGS metagenome assembly OCTX01 (sample SAMN02144231, study PRJEB22623) | gut metagenome | biome: sheep rumen | host: Ovis aries | place: New Zealand | reverse complement strand
TCATCCTTTGCAAGATTCTGCTTAAGTATATAGGTATATATCTGTGCCTGCATCCAATACTGCCATTTCATAAATGATTTGGCAAATTGATACTCTTGGTCACCAGTTGTCTTTACATCCTTGATATAGATAATCTTCTTATTGTGGTCAACAACCAGCAAATCAATCATGCAGCGAAGCTTCACACCATTATATTCACCCTTGAACTTTAGTTGATGAAGCCTTTCTATACCATCAAAAGGGTTGTCTTCCCTAAAGAAAAACTCTGTTGCTTCGCTTGTTTTGAAAGCCTCGGCACAATCTTTTGCATCTTGTGCCATTTCTGTTGAAACAACCTCCTTATCACCGGCTTTAATCATCATCTGGTAATAAGTGTTTGCGCCCTCTCTGATTTTATCAGCTTTTGTATCAGCCTTCCAGTTGTTCTGATATATACCAAACCTGTCAAGATAAGATACAATTGTTCCTGATGGAATATCATATAGAGATGAGTGAATATTACCAAGTTCTTCCTTTATTGCTGTTACAACAAGCTTATAATCATCTGATATAAGTGGTATTGTACATACAAAATATCTCTTATTAAACTCTTCCTCTCCTTCTGTCATAAGACAGTCAACCATACTACCAAAAGAAAGTGCTTGTGATTCTTCTTTATCAAACAGCTGGTCAAGCTTTGAGAATCCCTCTCTATAGAATTTGCTTATTGATGAAAAGCTTAATGCTTCATCAGCCCTATATGTTGGCTCATCAACAAGCCAAGATATATCTTTTAATGATTTCTTACTCATTTGTATTACTTATTTTTTTCATTACTTCAAGACTTGCGAGAAGGCCTTTTATACTTCTTACTTCAAAGAAATATGTCTTTGGAATATTTTCTATCACCTTCAAGAATAACTTCTTTTTATATGGCCACAAGTCATTTGGATGTCCTTTTGCTTCAACATAAAAAGCAAAACCATTCATTCGGAGCAGAAAATCTGGTGTATATCTCCAGCTTTGAAGTGCTTCTGGCTTATCTGTAAGAACTGTCATTTTACCGGTTATCGGGTCTTTCTTCTTTGTGTTTTCAGGAATACCATTATAATAGTATTCTTTCTGTGGTCTGAAACCTTCCCACAACACAAAATGCTCAAGCTCATATTCTGGATTATAACCTAATGAGATAAGCTTTTTATAAACTCTTTCTTCAAATTTACTCCTAAAGTTTATATTCTTATAGGTTACAGCTGTAGCACCCTTTATCTTTTTATTTTCTGCCATCACTTATCAAATTATATCCAATATATCAGTTTCCTATTTCTTTCTTGCATCTTTTTGTCTATTTCAGCAAAGATATTTGGAAACTTCTCTCCAGTTCTTGCACACCTTGCTGGATGTGGACAACATATAACATTATCCTGATTTAGCACATTCTTAAATGATTGGGCAACATCTCCCATAAGAACAAATATAAGGTTGTCATCTCTTTTTTGCAAGTTTGCAAGCAATGATTTTGTAAAAGGTTTCCATAAATTTGAATGGCTTCCAACTTTATTAACTTCAACACTTAATGCAGAATTTAGCAATAACACACCCTGTTTACACCAAGATTCAAGCGTTGGGAAAACACTATCTATAGTAGAGGATGGTAGGTCAAAATTACAATATTCATCTACTGCATTATATAAAATCTTTAATGATGGCGAGAAGTTTGATGGCAGAGTTCCTTCTTTATTACCAAAAGCTATACCTGTCGCGGTTCCTGAAGTTGGGTATGGGTCAAGCGCGAGAGCAACCACCTTCAAGTCGGAGAGTTTGCAGCACTCGAAAACCCTAAACAGGTTCTCGGGTGCCGGGCAAATCTCTTTTGTTTGGATTATATACCCAAGAGTATTAAGAATCTTATCCAGAATGTTGAAGTCTATAACCTCTGACCACTCTCCGAAGAATTCTTTTGCATCCATTACTCGTTGGCTTTTGCCATTTCAAATATTCTTCTTGCTATTCCAGCTCTATCTATACCAACGTTCTTTACAAAGTTGAGCGTATAGTTATCAAAATCTTCATTGTTAACCTTGCCAGAATAATCTACAAGATATTGTTCTGCAAAGTCAAGACCAGTTTCATCAATATCCTCAATTACATTACCTTCATCATCATATTGAGCAATAGCAATAGGAAGATACTCGCAGCATCTGAGCTTTCCGTAACTATCTTCATGGGGAACTGCAACTATATTAGCAGGATTTACCAAACATACTAGTCCTGTATCTCCATAATATCCTTGCTTTAACCAGCCCGGTCCACCTTGGTGAAGCCCGCTCGAGCAAGAATTCTCCTGGCATGTGTCTGTATCCTCTCTTGGAATACTTACAGGCTCACCAATCTTTATTGTAAAGGTGTGGCTATGGTGGTCTGTGAATGTAGTTTTATCAACAGTTGTTTCGCCAATCTTGTTATACAGGTCATCAAGTGTTACAAGAACATTATCCTGTTTTACAAGCTTTGATTCTTCTGTTGGCATACCAGATTCATCAAGATAGTCATAAGTATATCTCTTTGGAGATTTCTTTTGACCTTTAATTTTAATCCAGTCACCAGAAACCCTTTCTGTTGCATACTTACCATACTTGCCCTCGTGTTTAAAGTCTGCATTTCTATAGGTTACAAGCAGGCCATTCTTGGTAATCTTGATATTCCATCTCTTGATAAACCAGAAGATATTGTTTCTTACCCTGCTGTCTGGATTAAGTGAAACCAAAGTCCAGAAGTTAAGGTATGTTTCAAGCAAAACTTCATCACAATCTTGCTCTGCTTTGATTATAGCTTCAACAAAATCCTGCGGTACAGTAAGCTCTGAAATAGATGGAATGTATGCACTATTACCCCTAAACTCTACATAATTAGACTCTGTTTCACCATTATATACAGAAAGAACCTCTTGTGATACCACTTTCTTATCATCATCAACATCCTCTTCAGGGCACATAAGTGCTTGAATTTCATCATCATCAGAGGCTTCTTTTATTGCATTAAGAAGCTCTTTTGATGTATCAGTAGAAACCATAACGGTTCCATCACTGAGCGTTACACTCAGAAACTTGTTTGTTTTGATTATGTTCTTTATCATCTTTGTTTGAATATAGTTCTACAAGTTTATTATATTCTTCCTTGATTTTATCTGGACAGTTTATGTTTGGTAGAGATGCACATAGTAGAGAAAGTATATACCAATCATTATTATCATTCATTGATGCCCAAAACTTTATACAATTAAGCATATCTTCTGATGGATTCATAGCTTCAAGAATATCATCTATTGGTTCTATGCTATCCCAGAAAGGAGTGATATACTTCTTTAATTTCGCAACTGCAATATATGTACTGCAATATGTCCTTAAAGCATCAATAAATGCTTTCATTTCTTTTGTTGGATTATGCACATACATACAATTGTGGTACATATCTGGATTATACCAATCTTTTTTCTTTATAATCTCGAATGTTTTTATGAACCTCATCCAATACCTCTTGGGGTCTATGAGTTTATTCCAATCAATAAATCCGTCTTTTCCAAACAGTTCTTTCTTTGTCTTTTCTCCTACCTCTATAAATTTTACTCCAGGCTCAAAATCTTCATCTTTTCTTATTAGCCATTCTGGTATTCTACTCAATTCTATTGGTAACACATTTTCAGCCTTTGTAAACATGATATATGTATCACCTTTATTTAGCAACCATTCAACCCTATCTTTTTGCTGTTGAACAAAATAACCATCTTTATAATAACCCACGTTAATATTCTCTGTAATATAAGTATTTTTTCTTGAATATTGTGATTTAAATTCATCTGTTACAAGAGAATCGCTTATTTCTGGCAGGCTGTTCCACATGTCTATACACAGTTTCTTATATATCGCAAGTGTTAATCTGTCACAATCAACTATGGCATAGTTTGTTAAAATGTTTTTCTTTACATCACTCTCATCTTTTTGTTTTAATATTGTAAACTTGTTATAGTTTTCCAATACATACTGCTTCAGATAGTAATTGAATGTTTTGAATCCACATCTGTAGAAACCCGTATCTTCATATCTTAATTTTTTATCGTTTATATCACTGAGCGATACGCCAAAATCTTTCGTGCTGATATGGTCACCCTTTTTATAATGTGAAGAATAGAATGGATTTATATCTGATACACATGTCCCAAGATTTTTAATCTGGTCAACGTTTAATTTCTTACCATAAACAGTAGATTTTTCTGCAATAATCTTGGATATTATATCGAATTTGATGTCTACAGATATATTATAGTCTTTATTCAGAACCAAACTTATATCATCGTTACAAATAAGTGATATTATATCTGTTTCGAGATTTTTTGCAACATTCTGTGACGCGATTTCTTCAAGCTCCTTCTTTACATCATCATACTTTTTCTTGATAAGTGTTTCAGATGTATTGTTATATAGAATATCTTCTCTGTTTGGAGTTACTGAAATTTCACCAATATTAAATCTTGGGAATATAACATATTCTCCATATCGTGTTGGGCTTTTATACATGTAATCGTCTGAATCTCTGTGACTATAATCAACCCTATACAATACGTTGCCAAGAAGAACACATTGTTCTGATGCACAATCTATTGTAACACAAGAGAATGTTTTGAAGTTGATAATCTTTCTTTTGTTAAACTCATTTACATATTTATCAAATTCTCTACATTTCTGATATGAGTAGTTATATCCGTAGCCATATTTTCCATATGTTTCACTTTCTGTAAGACCGTTGTTTATATAAAGACCATCAAAGAAAGCTAACTCCTTTACTGCTTCTGTTAGTGTGGTGTAATTCAAATCTATCGTTGGTTGACAGTAAACTTCAAGACCATTTCTTTCTTTCGTCGCAGATATTGATATCTCATCTATGTTTACAGCCATACCATCCTTATACAACAAATACTTGTATTCTGTACCATTATATCTATTGGTAATTGTTGCACTATCAGATACAGCAAGCACTGACATCCTGCCTATGCCGAAGGCCCCGATATATTCATCACTATCTCTTTTTGTTGATGAACCAATGAATCTATATATGGCATTAAATCTTTCCGGAGATATGCCAGTACCAAAATCCTGTATCCTTATATACCACTTACCATTATTCCTGCCAAAGTCAAGAATAATAGGGTCTTTTGTACCAGCCTCTTTATGTGAATCTATTGCATTTGATATTGTTTCTCGCAGGAAAGAATTAAGTGGTCTTGAATACAGGTTCGTTGAAAGGATTTGTGTAATAAAGTCTATATTCTTTACATCTATGGATACTCTGTTTTGTTTTAGTTCTCCATAGACCTCAACGTCTTGTGTTGTGTTATTTAATATCTTCATTTATAAGTTTTTGAATTATATCATACAAACCCTTTCTTCCGTGCATCTTCACAAAATCTGAAGGGTCTTTACATTTATATTCTTCTGGCAATTCAATTTGTTTGAGGTTAAACATCTTACACATTTTCTGCCCATCTATCCTACCATGATTTTCCTCTGCTGTGAAATCATTGTCATAAAGTATATAAATTGTAGTGAATCTTGATTTAAGCTGATTAACTATTTTCTCTTTTGGTATATAACCCTCACCCTGTAAAGATGTTGAAGGTATGCCAGTGTTTTCCCATAGACATAATGCATCTTTACGGGATGAGGTTATAATCAAAATATCTCCACTTGGTGGAAGTTTGGTCCATAAATCCCATACAGAAGAATTGTGTTTGCTCATCCATTTGCAGACTTTGCTATAAGGCTGATAAATCTTTAAAGATTTCTTGCCATCCTTAAATTCTACATAACAATACGCATATTTTTCTGCTGGATAAACTCTTTTTCCACCATTAGAATCTATGAAGAATATCCTTGATATAGGATAAACATCACCAAACTTCAACCAAGGTAAAGATATTCCATAAAGTTCCCAATATTCCAAGTCATAGTCTCTCCATTCACGAGTTTGTACCTCTATATTATATGAAGAGACTATTTTCTTGGATTTGGTAAGCCTTTTTGTTTTGATTTGCAGTTCTGAATCAACTTTACTATTATCAAGAACAACCCTTCTTTTTGTTTCTTGAAAGTCTGTATTCCAGATTTTCATTAACAGGTCTATTATACCACCAGTTTCATTCGTGGCAAAATCCCTAAACCTGATATTGCCAAGCTTTGAAATATATAGACTTAATGATGGGTTATCATCTTTTCTATATGGTGCATTTATTACACATGGTATATTGACTATGCCAAGATACCTTTGCAATATTACACCTTGTGGTATTTTCTTGAAAAGTTCATCAATATGTGAACTTAAACCCTTACTAAAAGGCATGAACTTTATTTATTTTTGTTAGGCTTGAGGTTTCTTGAACCAAGGGTTTGCAGGAGCTGCACCACCTGCTGTGGGTGTAATGGTTGTAGGGTTCTCTACATACTCTGCAAGGTCTGTGATAGCATCAAGATTGCCAAAGTCTGTGTTTGGATATCTTCCGTTATTCTTGGCATCAACAATTGCATCGTGAAGATTGTTATAGTTTCTTGTAGATGCTCTCATCGGGAACTCAATAAAGAAGTCCTGCCACAGTCTATTCTGGTCATCCTTCCTTACACCAACCATAAGCTTAAGCTCATTCTCTGGCTGATAGGAAAGAATCTCACGAATCTCACTGAAATCACCATCAAAGAGCTTGCTTACATTTTCAAGCCTACACTCTGAATCTGCGGGATTATCTACAAGTCCAGCAGGTTTTCCATCAACAAACTTAGTAACATTGGGAATGTTAAGAAGTGCTACAAGGAAACCAATCTCCTTACCATTGTTTCTGGTAAGATATTCCTCGCCAGTATAAAGCTTGCGATAATTGTTTGTTATGTTGGCTGGACCACTTGCATACTGAGGGATTGCGCGAGCATCAAACTCTGCATCTGTAATCCAAGCGGTTCTACCATACTGGTCCATAATCTGGGATTTTCCAGAATTTGAACCAACCCTTGTTGCGTCAAGCAGGCTATACCTTGCATTGAAGAACTCACGCTTTCCATCAATCTCTGTAGAAAGGGTGAAGTTCAGTGAAACCCTCTTTGTCTTTACACCATTGAGGTCTACCTCTGTAACAAAGCTTCTCTCTGCGCTCTCAATTTCATGACCATAGAGTTCGCTGAGTTCCTTATTAGACAAGTTTACACCGTGGCACTTGAAAAGACCAACACCAACATATCTCTTAATACCACCGTTTGCTACACTTTCCTGTCCTCTTGAGAATGCCATAATTAGTCCTCCTGATTTTCTACGGTTTCACCTTCTACATTTTCGTGAGTGCTATCAGCAGTCTCTTCAGCTACCAGTTCTTGATGCTCTACAATATTAATTGTATATCCACCATCTCCATTCTCAACAAGAATACCAGCCTTTGGAACATACTTTGTAATGGTAAGTGCACGACCATCCTTATCTACCTTCTGTGTGCCATCCTCATTAACAGCAGGAAGAACAACCCTGTCAATAAGGTCGCTTGAAGTATAACCACCGGTAAGTGCTATAACGCCCATTTCAAATCCCTTAATCTGAGCCTCAATAACAGTCTTCTCATCTTCGAGTTCCTGCATTTGCTTTGCAATCTTTGCAAGCTTCTGGTTGAGTGGATAATTGTTCTGTGCAGTTCTCTTGAGCACTGCAACCTGACGTGAATTTAAAGTCTTCATTTAATTAAATGTTTTAGTTGTTTGTAATTTGGCTTAAAAGCCAGTAATAAGTTTTCCTTGTTTGTTTATTTTTCCCAGTCTTGTATTCTACTTTTCTGTATATCATCTTCTCCTTCAAGATAGCAACCACACCTATCACAGTAATACTTGATTCTTATATGGTCGTTATCTATTCTCTCCCACTCCTTATCAGTATCTACAAGTGTTTTACAATTTGGACAGTATGACATGACTACTTATAATACTCATCTATTGCCTTTACTACTGCACCAAGGTCATTTGGAATATAATCATCCTTAAACATTCCCTCTGGTGTTTTCGCCGGAATCTGTGTAGAGCCAACCTTTATTGAATGTGTATAGAATCCGTAAGATGGTTTGCCATTATTATCGTACCTTATCTCAGCATAGAGCACGATTGGTACAACCTCTACAGGATTATATTGATTGTCTATCATTGTTCCAACGGTTGCAACCTTATATCCAGTAAGAGTCTTATCGCTAACAACATCCTCGCTATGGAGAATCAAGAACACATTAAGATTATCTCTAGCGTTTTCACATGTCTGGATTATCTGTTGAAAATGCTGCGCAAGCTCTGTAAACTTTGTATACCCTACTTCCTTTGCCCTCTTGAAGAACTCTTTTCTCATGACGTAAATAGAATCATCAACAACAAGTGTTTTGATGTTTGGCATGTTTGCATCAACGTGTTGTATAAATGATATAAGAGCATCATAGGTATCAATACCTATAAGATTCTCTTTCTCCTCGTTAAATATTGAAGAGCTTCCCTTGAATGGCAATCTCTTTTTCAATACGTTAACAACAACACTTTCATCTGGATTTAGTGTCTTTATTGAAGTGGATTTTCCAGAACCACTCTTACCAAGAATAATACTAATATTACCCATAAATTATTTGTTTCTTTTAAACCTAAATTTACTAAATATTTTCAAGAAAAATGTCTTTTCCCTTCTCTTTTGTTCGAGAGAATCTATGTAAGAATATACTGCATTTAGAGCCTGAGTGTCTTCTGGTCTTGGTAGTTCTGCCCAGAATGAAGATGCACCATTGAAGAATAATGGACAGATATTGTTGTTTGCACCATAATCCCTATCATCAATTATCTCCATGAATCTTGAATAGTTCTTAAGCTTTGTTATGTCATACCCACTGAACTCTTTCTTGTTGTGCTTGAATGGAGAATATAGACCAATCAGCATATTGATATCTCTGACCACCGTTTTTGCATCACCAAGATTTGCTGCACTTGGCTTCATTGCATCCATCTTCATTGCATCAAGTGATTCTGCTGCAAGACTCTGATGTTGAACCAATACCATTATATAATTAAGTTGATTTCTTAATGTTATACAGTATTTTGACATCTTATCAATGGTTTCTCTCATTGTAAGACCTTTCTCTGTTGTCAGGTTTGCAGCATTGTCAATTATTACTATCCTATATTCTTCTTCATCATTTGGTGTGTATGGATTATCTGGGTCAAGCTTCATTCTTGTCTCTTCTTCACCGGTTACTTCATTTGTTGTTTTATAAGGAATATGGTTGAATTTTCCATTCTTTTCTGCATAATCTCTACAGTATTTATTTATGCCTGTTGGATTGGCTATGGTGTCTATATATTCAATATGTTCCTCATAAAATTTGATGTATTTCTGGTATCTTTCAGTGTTAAGTAAATCCAATATATTCTGACTGATTGGTTTTTCGTTGTTAACACTTCTTAAATCAACTGGAGAAACAACAATGTTATCAAGCCTATAAAGAAGATGACTCAAAAACTCAAGATATTTTGTTTCGGTATTAACCTCAAGAGTAAAGTATATGACCTTAAATCTGAATTGTGGATTATCTATTGCAAAGAATAATGGTTCATACACAAACATAAAGTCACAGAATTTCGACTTTCCAATCTTGGCGGAGGCTGTTATACAAACATACCGACCTCTTTCTATACCCGGTACAAGGCTTCTAAACCTTGGAAATGGAAATGGTATACAATTATACTTACCACTTTCTGCTCTTTCTTTTCTCTCTACAAGGTCTTTGAATACCTTACTGAATCCCATGATTACTTATCTTGTTCTGGAAGCTCTGCAACTGTAAACTTACCTTTAGTAGCAAATTCTACAAGTTTCTTATAACTTGTTATCCAGCACCCATATCCATCATATCCTATGATTACAACAACAGGCGTGTTGATGTAATCATCTTTTACCATAGCATCTATTTGTTGCTGGTTTCCACCATAAGCAAGTATTGCTTGTTTTATCGTATCAATATCTTTCTCTGTCTTTGGTATGCAAATCCAAGCATCGTTATCACAGCTTCCGCAGAAAAGGAAGTCTTCTTCAGAGCCTTCGCTAACACACATTTCTTTAAGCCTTCCCCTTATGATACCAATCATTGTCTTGTCATACTTAATACACTCTTCTTTATCATCGAATTGTGTACCATCACAAGCTTCATACTTGTACTTGCAGATTGTTTCTTCAATTTTAATTTCTTTCATTGTTGTTTATTTTTAGTTGTTAAACCATAGTGTTTTGCCACCCATCTGTTGTTTCTTCAACACCAGAACGCAATAATTCTATTTCATTTGCGAGTGGAGAATCATAACTACCATTCTTTGTGTTCCAGATAAAATAGACCATAGTTCTCATCTGACCACTGTCTTTATAATGCTCCACATATTTCTTTGTTGCTTCCCTTATTTCATCAAATGTATAATCATTGTTGAATTTAAGAAAGAAGCTTCTCAATCTTTCAACAGCAGCTGATGGTGACATTCTCCAAGGATATCTGTTACCTTGTTGGTATCCTTTTGGAAATAAAGCAATCAGGTCGCTTGCCAGCTCTTTAAGCTCTTTATCTGTTTTTGTTGGAATCCTTTTATCAGAATCAAGAACAACCGAATTTACTGCATCAACACCAGCTTTGGTAATTCTATAATCAGCAAAGATATTTCCATCCTGTGTTATATAACCCTTGCTTACAAGGGATTGTTGAGCCCTTTCTATTGAACAACCCCTTGATAGAATCAGCATATATAATACTTCTTCATCTGTGAGGTTGTTCTTTAGAAAGGTTTCTGTTTGTAATAATAAGTTCATACTATATATCTTTATAGTTGAGTTCTTTTATATACTTTTCATCTATACCTTCAAGAGCCATTTTTAGGAATTCTTCATCTCTTGTATTCTTATAGTAGAAGATGTATATCTCTGGATGTTCAGACCTGTACATTCTACCAGTCTTTTGGGTAACTCTTATCGGAGAACCATCAAGCTGAACTATTATACCAGCTTCTATGTTTGTAAGGTTCATTCCCTCCATACCCTTGAACACAAAGAAAAGTTTGTTTATAAACTCTACATTGAATGCATCAACAAGAGAATCGCTATCAGGTTTTTTAGAATGTACTGCATAGTCACCACCAAGAGCATCACATTGCTGAATATTTGTACAAAAACAAATATACCTTTTGTTTTTTATCTTCTCGATAAGTTTTGGCACAAGTGGTGTTTTTAGCGAGCCCAAGAAATCTTTTCTCTGGCTACCATATTGCATCTGTTTGTTCTTTGCGTATTCTTTATTCTTTCCTATCTTGGATTGCTTCTTCCAGTAGTTATATTGTTCACAAAGATACAGATACTTTTGGTATGGAGTACACTGCACTGTCATCCTTATATTTGGGAAAGTTCTTTTATCTTTCTTGTATACCCATCTTGTTTGATAGTTTGCAGTAACATCTATTCTCAACCCCTTTTGTCCCCATTCTTCTATAAATGTTTCTGATGCAACATTGCTTGAAAGATATAGTGGTATGGTATAATATGTTGGTTCTGGCAACCATCCATTTGCTATTGAATCCTGAATTGTTACATCATCTGTAACAAAAGCACCAAAACAACTATTTAGTATTGGCAAAAGTTTTCTTTTTGGAAAAGTAGCACTAAGACATAGGATATATTCAGATTTCATCGTGGCTATTATATCTTGTTTTAACTGCGGTCTTAAATGATGCGCTTCATCAAAACATATAAAATCCCACTCTGTGTCCTTATATTTATGTAGTGATGCATAGCATTCTACAGTTATATCTTTAAATAACTTTAATGCTTTCCACTTCTTGAATTCATCTTGCCAGTTTTTCTTGTGTAATGTTTCAGCAACTACAAGCAAAACTCTTTTTGGCTTCATTTTCTTAATGAATTCAATAGCAACTTTACTCTTGCCGACACCAGTAGAATAGCTTACTATCATCCTTTTATTTTTAATAAGCATATCTACAGCATTTGCTTGTAATTCATCTTTTGTCATTATTCTTCTTTATTGTTTTCTTTTATAAACTCACCAAACATTGGTTCAAAATTAGATTGTTCCATATATGCTACTTGTGGAGCTGGCCTTAATGTAAACAATCTTTCACAAGCTTCTGTTGTTATTGCAACCAATCTTCCTGTTCTATAAGGATTATTGCCAGATTCACCATCTTTTACCTCTATAATAAAATGACCGCCACCATCAATAACTTTCTGGCAGTTTTCGCAAGGATGGTTATCAACCATATCTCTTGGTGCTTCAGCATCCCATTTAAGCTTTCCCAACAAACCAATACCAGTTTCCTTTCCACATATAGGACAATGTAATATACTCGGGTTTACTCCATGTTTTTCTGATAATCTAATACTTCTGCTTGACATCTTTTTGGTAGTTTAATATTTCCTGCCTTAATTTATATAGGAATTGGTTTGCTATTGAAAACTTTAATAGCATTGTATCATTCCTCTTTTGGTTTTTTATCTTCTCTGTCATAAGATATGTTTATTTCGCCACCATTATGTACATAAAAGCCGGCCCATATTATAAGTATCAGTGCAAGAATTGCTGCTAAACACACAGTTGCTATTATTATTTTTAGTAATATATTCAGTATCATATCCTACGTATTAAAATCTTTTATTTCATCATAGTTGTTGCTACGGTATTTCTTTATATACCACAACAGTCTTTGTGAGTACATATTTCTTTTCTTCAACGCATTATAGTATTCCTTACTCTGCATTTTTGAAAGAGATAGTTCTGCAATCCAAGTTCCCATGAGCTCGCCCATTTGAATTGCCCTGTTTCTATAATAATCATCTTTTCCAATCAACCATTTTATATGTCTGATTTTTACAGGATTCATATTATTTTAATTTAATAGTAATCTCTACTGGTGTTGGCTTTTTATACTCCCACTTAATTTGGGGCAATAAATCAATTTGTAGCGAGAACCCATCGCCTATCCATATACTATTATATTTGATAGGCTTTTCATTATATAGAAATAATCTACCATCTTTGTCTCTTGCGACAAAGCCTTTTACTGTTACTTCTTTCTGATGTTTCTTATGGAAGAACTTGTCGGCTATTTCTTTGCCGAATTGTAGAATTTCTTTGCGTGTCATAAACTTTTTATTCAAATATTTTCCTGTAATGCTCACATAAAGCCTTCCTTGTCTTGAAACAAGACCAATTCTTGTAGAAAACTCTTTCATCTCCGTTATGGTCAAGGCGGACTATCACGGATTGTAAGCTCCGATTTTCCACAATTATTGTTGCCCTTGCTATCCTCTGTGTTTCGGGCAGAAACACCCATACTTTATCTCGACTCATAGTCATATATGTCTCTCCAGCTTTCATTTCTTTTTCTGTTCGTTAAATCTCCGTGCAACTTCCTCATAGAACGGCGGCTCAAGAATAACTTTGTTCCTCCCTGTTACTGCAAAAAGTGTTGTAACTTCCATACATAAATCCTCTATCTTTTTTACATCCTCCCAAGTCAGCACAGGGTCTTGCTTCACTTCAATATGACTGACAATAGCATCTTTTGACTCAAACTCGAAATCAATGTTAAAGTCTTTGCTGTTGTATTTAAGGGGAATATCCGCAGAGTTAAAATATCCGCTGATGCGTTTTACTTTTTTATATAAATCTAATAGCGTCATTATTCTCTCTTCTTTACTATTATTAGTTTAACCTTTTTACCAAAACGCAAATCATCTGATATCTTACTCATTGAACGAACATAGTTCACACCTTTTAAGTCGGAAACCACTTCTCCATCTACCGCATCTTTCAGCATCTGTTCCCGTTCTTTCATCATCCCGGCCAGCATTGCGTGGTCTTCAGCAAGCTCAATTGTTTGTTTGTCTTGTTGCTTCTGCCACTCTACAAAATGTTTTGCAATAGCAGTCAATATATCCAATGTTGGGATATGAACATTTGATATGAAAGCAAAATTATCGTAATAATATTTCTCTATTTCTTTTTCTAAGTTCATAATTATTCCTCCCGTGCTTTTATCTTGGTTTGTATTCCACGAGCCAAATCTGCCGCATCTTCTCCCAATAGGATTGCTTTACAAAGCCGATTGATTAGCGGGATAAATTCCTTTTCTGCCATCTCATAGCCATGCTGAAATATAGCTCTTACTGGCTTGTGTGTATCTACTAACTCGCTTTGAATTCTTTTTGCATGTCTTTTCACAGTAGCGTATGTAGGAGGATAGGCTTTTAATGCTGCATCTTTTGCTCTTTTACTCATGATAACACATTATTAAATATGCTCTCAATATCTTAACCTGCCACTCATCTTTCAAGTTTTCGTTGGCGCAACAGTAATCAAGAACCCTCCGACAATCTTCTATTGTCTCAGATAAGGCATCAAGCATGGCTTTCAATACATCTTTACTCATTACTTTCCTCCCTTCTTTCAAACATTTCACAAGCCTTAGCACCAGAACGCGCTCCATAGAAGCAATTCTTTCCAGCAACCTTCTTTGGCTTCTGACCGCATGCATAACTTTCCCAAAATTGATTTGGACTAAACAGATATTTTCCATGTAAAAGATGCTTGCAATCCCTGCATCTATCACCTGTATAAATGACTTTTTTCTTAAGTATTTGAACTTTCGTTCCTTTGTCAATAACAACAGCCCTATAACCTTTGGCTATTTCATAAGTTCCTTCTTGAAGCTGCATGGTCATATTACTCATATTCTCCATCTTTTAATTGTAGTAATTCTTCTTTCAATCTCTCATGAAATGATTCTTCTCCATCATCACCTGATAAAAACCAATCTATTCTTTGGGCATATATATATGCTTTCTTTAGAATTTCAATAGCATTCTTAAATTCTGCTATTGTTTCATCAGAATAATGCTTACCACCATTTTTTAAGAAATCCATATTAGCGAGTTTTTCCCAATCATCCTCTGGATTCTCAAAGTATGGCTTGTTGTTATTTTCAATTTCATCTTGTATGCGTTCCCACATTTCTCTTATGTGGTACTGTTGGTAATCGCAAAGTGAACCTCCACTCATAGTTTTATCTCTCCTTCTTTCTTTTTTAGGCTTTCGCCGGGTTACTTTGAACAATAATAACAATACTTATATCCGGGACTAACATGGCGACGCAAACAGCACTGACACCATTCGGAATTTCCTTTTCTGGATTCTAATTCCTCTGCGGAAAGAACGGCGTTTAAGTTTTGCTTTCTGTTCGTAATCTTATTGTGCCTCGGATGATATTTCTGAATTAACTCATACTCTTTGTTCAGCATATCCTCTTTGTTGTCAAATCGGTATTCCTCTTTGAAATTAAAGGGCTTTCCGTGCATAGAATGATAGTACCACCGCGAATAGGGGTGTTGAATCGTTGTGCCGACATACATCAGTTTTCCATTCACGTAGCCACAATACACAACGTACTTATCCTTTCTTGAAGTATAGTCCTTAACTTCTTTCAGAAAATCGTCATAGTTCTTTGGATTATCTACTCGTTTCTTGTAGTAGTCATATAATCCTTTTTGATAGTCACTCCATTTCATATTCTGCGTCCTATGGTTACTGTTTCTTTCGGATTTGTACAATGATGTTGTCACCATATTTGGAGTTTTGAGAAGAACCTTCTATCACAATAAGGCTTCTCTTTCCTTTTATTGATATAAATCCATCAAATACTTCTCCCTGCCCCGCCATCCACTCGGCACCGGCCTTGAAACACTTTTTAGTATGTCCGATTGCATCAAATGGTAAGCCTTCGCTTGCTCCTGTGTGATAGTCATTGTCCTCCCAATTATTATAGGCATAATCTTCTGCCGCCTCGTCAAGGTCGGAAGGAAGGGAATGTTTGTAGTTCTTGATTACGAAATCCACGATTTGTGCAAGTTGTTCTGGCTGAATGAAAGGCATCATCTTGTCATTAGATATTGCCCAGATTATTTCTTCGCGTGTCATATTACATTGATTCTATAAGTTCTCGTATATCCTTATATATGAGGAACAATGATATTATCTTTTGTTATCATAACGATTTAATTTTCTCAATTAGCTCTCGAAGGATTAGCCGCTGCCCTGTATATACATCAAAATCCTCTTGAAGGTTGGATAGTTTTGTTTTTGCCCACCCCAGCATGGCGTCCTTACGGATGTAACAAATGTCGCGCTCTGGATGATGTGTACCCTCAAACCACTCCGGCCAAAATTCATCATACAAATCTGTTGTGGTATTACGTTGTAAGTAAATCTTATTTGGTGCTTTCATAATGATTCAATATAACTGATTATAGATTTTATAGTTTGAACTCCATCAGAATCCAACATTTCTGGTGCATTATCGGTGCGTAGTTTCACAGCCAAAAGCAATTTATCCAACAAAATATCTTTGCGGACATACTCAATATCTCCATCTTTCTTTATTGTGAAGATGACGTTGCAATACTCTGGAAAATAGATTTTATCTGGTGATTTCATATCCTATTCCTCCTTTCTTGCTAATTTTTCTAAGAATGAACTTAACGAGATTAAATTGTTATTGATTGCCTTGATGTTGTAAG
>OCTX012204095.1_pt1 | contig 16652 bp, 9 predicted proteins | sample 1539691 | NCBI WGS metagenome assembly OCTX01 (sample SAMN02144231, study PRJEB22623) | gut metagenome | biome: sheep rumen | host: Ovis aries | place: New Zealand | reverse complement strand
TGCCGGGGCCAGCCGCTGGATTCCTGAGATACGGCGGGCCCTCTTCGCCGAGGACTACGCACGCGCCGACTCACTGCAGCTGCACGTGCAGGGCCACAACAGCAGCTACTACATGCCGCTGGCCACGATGCACATCACGGAGCTGGCACCGCAGCCACAGGCCGACGGCTACCGGCGCGAGCTGAGCCTCGACTCGGCCGTCGCCCGTGTGACGTTCAGGCGAGGCGACGTCGCCTTCAGCCGTGAGTACATCGCCTCGGCACCCGACAGCCTCATCGCCATACGCCTGTCGGCCTCGAAGCCCGGGCAGATCAGCTTGCGGCTGACGCTCAGCTCGCTGCTGCCACACCGCGTGAAAGCCAGCGCCGGCCAGCTGACGCTGACCGGACACGCCATAGGCACGGCCGAGGAGAGCACACACTTCTGCTCCATACTGCGCGTGGCACACGAGGGCGGCACCGTCGAGGCCACCGACACCACGTTGCTGCTGAAAGACGTCAGCCACGCCACGCTCTACTTCGTCAACGCCACCAGCTTCAACGGGGCCCGACGGCACCCCGTGCTGCAGGGCGCACCCTACATAGAGCAGGCCAACAACCGTGCATGGCACACCCGCAACGTCAGCTACCAGCAGGTCAGGGACCGCCACATAGCCGACTACCGACGCTTCTTCAGCCGCGTAAAGCTCACCCTCCACCCGTCACCCTCCACCAACTATCCTCCCTCCACCCTCCACCCCTCACCCTCCACCACCGCCCCGTCACCCTCCACCAACTATTCTCCCTCCACCACTGACCGCCTGCTCTTGCAATACAACACGGGTGACAGTGCCGCCGACCGCTATCTGGAGACCCTCTACTTCCAGTACGGCCGCTACCTGCTCATCAGCAGCTCGCGCACGCCGGGCGTGCCCGCCAACCTGCAGGGACTGTGGAACCCGCACCTCTATGCACCCTGGCGCGGCAACTACACCATCAACATCAACCTGGAGGAGAACTACTGGCCCGCCTTCAACTGCAACCTCAGCGAGATGGCGCTGCCCCTCGACGGCTTCGTGCAGGCACTGGCCGACAACGGGCACCACACGGCACAGAACTACTACGGCATCAGCCGAGGCTGGCAGGCAGGGCACAACAGCGACATCTGGGCCATGGCCAACCCCGTGGGCGAGAAGAACGAGAAGCCGGAGTGGGCCAACTGGGCCATGGGCGGCGCCTGGCTGGTGCAGACGCTGTGGCAGCGCTACCTGTTCACAAAGGACAGCGACTACCTGAGCCGTGTGGCCTACCCGCTGATGCGGGGAGCCGCAGAGTTCTGCCTCGACTGGCTCATAGAGAACCCGCACAACCCGAAGGAGCTGATTACCGCGCCCTCGACCTCGCCCGAGAATGAGTACGTCAACGACCAGGACTACCACGGCATGACCTGCTATGGCTCTACCGCCGACATGGCCATCATCCGCGAGCTGTTCCAGAACACGCTGCAGGCCGCCGCCGAGCTGCACGACGCCTCGCCCGTGGTGGCCGAGATAGCCGCCGCGCTGCCACGCCTGCACCCCTACACCATCGGCAAGGAGGGCGACCTGAACGAGTGGTACCACGACTGGCGCGACTACGACCCGCACCACCGCCACCAGAGCCACCTCATAGGCCTCTTCCCAGGGAGCCACTTAGCCCCCCCTTCAGCCCCCGAGGGGGCTACTATAGACCTTGCCCTTGAAACTATAGAAGCCCCCTCGGGGGCCGTAGGGGGGGCCTCGCATGCTTTGCTGAAGGCCTGCGAACAGACCCTCCGCCAGAAGGGCGACCACACCACGGGCTGGAGCACCGGATGGCGCATCAACCTGTGGGCACGCCTGCACAAGGCCGACGAGGCATTCCACATCCTGCAGAAGCTGCTCACCTACGTCAGCCCCGACAAGTACCAAGGCCCTGACCGCCGGCGGCCCGGCGGCGGCACCTATCCCAACCTGATGGACGCCCACCCACCCTTCCAGATTGACGGCAACTTCGGCGGCACCGCCGGCATCTGCGAGATGCTGCTGCAGAGTTCTTTCTACTCACCACTTTCCACCCTCCACTCACCCGCCACCACCATCACCCTGCTGCCTGCCCTGCCCGAACAGTGGGCCGACGGCGAGGTGCATGGCCTCTGCGCCCGTGGCGGCTACGAGCTGGACTTCGCCTGGCGCGGCGGCAAGGTCACCAGCGTCACCATCAGGGCAAAGGAAAGCGGCTCCGTTGTGCTATGCTACAACGGAACCGCCAAGACCCTACGGCTCAAGGCCGGAAAGACGCGGCGCCTCAAGCTCTGACCATTAAGCATTAAGCATTAGGCATTAAGCATTGAACGCTAGTGCCTGCTCGCCACGCTGGCGGTAGCTGCGCACCATGAAGATGAGGAAGCCCAGGGCCACCAGCGCAGCCAGTATGCCTCCCAGGATGTAGGGCAGGCTGCTGTTGCCACTCCCCTGCACGCCCTCGGTCTGCACGACGCCTGCCACCGTGTCTACGGTGTCGGTGATGATACGTGGAGGCCGGACCTCATAATCACGCGGATAGGGAGCAATGTCGGCTAATAAGTTCATCAATGTCATTGTTCTATAAGTATTAAAGGGTTAATGAATAAAGTCGAATAGCATGAACACCAGCTGCACCAGCAGTCCGGTGAAGAAGCTGATGCCGTTGCACAGCACGCTGTAGGCCGTCGCCTGCCGCCAGCAGTCCACGAAGTAGCGGTACCACAGGGCCTCCACGGCCACGATGAACACCTCGGCCACGAGGATGGTGGTCCAGCTGTGGCTGACGAAGGTGACGAAGAGGTTCAGCGGCACGTTGGTGAGCATGTTCACCACCACCGACGACCACAGCACGTCGGCACGCCGCTCGCGCAGCAGCCACAGTACCAGCAGCTCGAGCACGATGGTGGGCACCAGCGTGGCCAACAGCCAGGGCACCACGGCCAGACGGTCGTCGCCCACAGCCTGCGCCAGCAGATAGCCGGGCATGAGAGCCGCCGCCAAGAGCCCGAAGGTAAGTCCCTCGCGTCGCGGCATGGCGCGATTGGCCAGCCACAGCGTGACGGCCATCGTGGCGTTCACCAGCAGCAGTCCCGCCCAGGGTATCACGGCAGCGCCATGGCGCCACAGCACACAGCTGGCGGTGGCCACCGTCAGCAACAGCAACGCCTGCCACCAGCCCAGTCCTCGTGCCACCCATCCACCGGCGGCCTTGCCCACCATGGCCACGCCTCCCACCAGCAGCGGCAGGAGGGCCACAGGCTGAAGGGCCGCCGACAATGTCTCGCCCGCAAAGGAGCGCAGCAGCACGAAGCCCATCATCAGCAGCACCACGACCCACGACAGCCGGCCCACCGCAGCTCCGCCTCGGGCCGCGGTGCCCGTCGCGTCAGCGGCGGTCCCCATCGCCCCAACCGCGGTGCCCGTCGCGTCAGCGGCGGTCCCCTGCGTTCCCGCCGCCGTGGCTGCCGCTCCTCCGGCAGCAACCAGCCCCACGAAGAGCGCCAGGAGCACAAAGAGCGCCCCCCACGAGTGCAGCGCCACGCCCACCGCCAGGCCGAAGGCCCCTGTCGACACGAAGACGCCCAATGCCCGGATGTCGTTGCCCGTGGCCATGGCCACCTCCTTGCCGCCCCATACATGGAACAGCGAGTTGCCCAGGCCCAGCAGCACCGCCACGAGCAGCACCACACCCATCGGTGCGCCGCCCCCCACGGCGAGCACGCCCAGCGACGCCACGGCCACGGCCGCCGACAGCAGCAGGGCCGACAGCCACAGCAGCTGCCGGCGATGCGCCAGGCGGTCGGCCAGCATGCCCGTCAGCGGCTGCGTGAGGAAGGCCAGCACATTATAGGCAATGAACACACCGGCCAGCCCCGCCAACGACGACACGCCCGCCACCAAATAGAGGCAGCAGACACAGAGACCGTCGACCAGGAAGTGCAGCAGCGCGCTGACACACGTCAGCCGCCACGCCGCCACAGCCTTGGCCGATGCCATGAGCCCAATGTCACTAACGCCGTTCATCTCCGTTTTCCGAAAAGATTGCTGCAAAGATACGAAAAATTCTGATTTCCCTATCACTTTTTAGGGATTTTCCTACACGCGTGTCGCAAAAAAAACGTAACTTTGCACCGAAAACCAGTTTTACACACCAAATAACCGAATGAGTATGAAGAAGATAATGATTGTTTTGGCAGCAGCAGCCCTGCTCCTGAGCAGTTGTGGCAGCTACGAGGCCACGGGTGCGTACACCGGCAGCCAGTTCGGCCATGTCCTTGGCTCCGCCATCGGCGGTCTGGCCGGTGGCTGGCGCGGCCACGAGTTAGGCTCCATCGTGGGCACCGTGGGTGGTGCCGCCGTGGGAGCCGCCATCGGCAGGTCGGCCGACCGCCGTCAGGAGGAGCGCGTCGCCGAGCACCAGCAGGCACGCCAGCGCCAGGCTGCTGCGGCTGCCAGCGGCCAGTACGACAATGGTCAGTACGGCAACAGCCAGTATGGCAACGCCCAGTACGGCAATGGCCAATACGACAACAGCGGCTACGACCCTCAGATGCAGGGCGACGACCGCATCAGCTTCGACCCCGTGGACGGCTTCAACAGCACCGGCACCACTGACAGCTATGCCGGCACCAGCCAGCTGCCCACCCTGCGGCAGGGCTATGCTGCCACCAGCGGACCGGCACTCGTTGTGCGCAACGCCGGCGTCTATGAAGACCAGCGCGACGGCGTGCTCACACGCGGCGAGGCAGCGAAGGTCATCTTCGAGATTGTCAACACCTCCAGCCAGCCCGTCTACGACGTCTTCCCCTTGGTGGAGGAGGCCACTGGCAACAAGCACGTACATATCTCGCCCAACCTGCGCATAGAGAGCATCGCCCCCCACCAGGCCGTACGCTACACCGCCAGCCTCGTGGCCGACCGCGGCCTGCGCAACGGACAGATAGCTGTGCGCGTCGGCGTGGCACAGGGCAACAGCGTCATCAGCTCGCAGACCCGCCAGTTCACGGTGACCACCGCCAAGCGGGCAGCAACCGCCCGCCGATAGGGTCAGGAAGCGCACGACTGAAAAGCGGCCCGAAGGACGATGGTCTTTCGGGCCGCTATTTTCGGGCTGCTTTTTAGGGGCCGCTTTTTCACATGGGCTGTCCGCTGCTCCTCTCGAGCTCTATGCGGAAGGTGGTGCCCCGCCCCACCTCGCTCTGCTTGACGTAGATGTGTCCGTGGTGATACTCCTCTACGATGCGCTTGGCCAGCGAGAGGCCCAGTCCCCAGCCACGCTTCTTCGTGGTGAAGCCCGGGCGGAACACATTGCGCAGGTTCTTCTTGCGGATGCCGCGCCCGGTGTCAACGACCTCTACGGCCACGGTGTCGCCCTCCTCCAGCAGCCAGAGGTCTATCTTCCCAGGCTGGCCCTCCATGGCGTCGACGGCGTTCTTGCAGAGGTTCTCGAACACCCACTCGAAGAGCGACGCGTTGATCTTCACCACCACGGGGTGGCCGGGGTAGTGGCCCTTGATGCTGACGTGCTGGCTGGTGCGGCGGTCCATGTAGCTGATGACGTGGTCGAGCACCTCCTGCATGGGCGTGTCTACGGGCTCGGGGCGCGAGCCGATCTTCGAGAAGCGCTCGGCAATGCGCTCCAGCCGCCTGACGTCCTTCTCCATCTCGGGCAGCAGCTCGTCGTCAGGATAATTCTCCTTCAGTATCTCCGTCCAGGCCATGAGGCTCGAAATGGGCGTGCCCAGCTGGTGGGCCGTCTCCTTCGACAGTCCCACCCACACCTTGTTCTGCTCGGCGCGCTTGCTGCTGAGCAGTGCGAAGATGGCCACCACCACGAAGAGCATGACCACCCCGAGCTGCCAGTAGGGGTACTGCGTGAGCTGCTTCAGCAGCGTCGACTCGTCGTAGCACACCAGCTGGTAGTCGTTCTCGCCCAGTGGAATGCGTATGGTGTCGCCGGCCTGTCGCATGCGGCGGGCGTAGGCGTCTACGCCGGCAGTGTCGCTGATGTTGCGGTACTCCAGCACGTTGCCCGCGGCATCGGTCACGGCGACGGGTATGGTGGTGTTGCTCTCAATGAAGGCCAGCGCCAGGCTCAGGTCGGTGTTGCCGTCGGCCTCCTGCACGAAGTTCATGGCCTTTGCCCAGAGGTCCATCTTCGTGCGCTCCTCCTGCTTGAGCTTGCTCACCAACTGGTGGCTGACGAGCAGCGAGGCACCGGCGATGACCACCGCCGCCGCCACCAGCAGGATCTTCACCTGCCGAATACGGTCTGTCCACTGCTTCATGCCACGTGTCGTTTTCTTGTTCGCGGCAAAGTTACAAAGTTTTTTTGTCATGGCCAACAAAAACGGCGAAAAACATGCCTCGTGGCTGCCGGTCCTCGCCAGCGAAACGGAAAACAATACTCACCTGCTGAGACCGTTTTGCTAATAAAGTGTAAAATATTTGTTCACATTGTTGACCTTCCGCAATTATTTTGTAACTTTGCAGGCCGAAAACCCAAACCATGCTTTTGGGTTTTACAAAACGGACACATCAACAACATTTTAGCGATAAGTAAATAATAGGTATGAAAAAGAAGAAATTGTTTTTGGCAGCTGCCCTCTCCACGGCCCTGGTGTCGTGTGGCGGTGGCGGCGGCATGCCCAGCTTTGGCGACAACGAGTATCCCGTGGCCGAGGTGACCACTTCGATGGCTGAGATGCAGACCACCTATCCTGCCGTCATCAACGGCATTCAGGATGTTGAGATTCGCCCGAAGGCATCAGGATTCCTTACGAAGATCAATGTGACCGAGGGCCAGACCGTGCAGGCCGGCCAGGTGCTGTTCGTCATCGACAACGAGACGTACCAGGCCCAGGTGCGCCAGGCCCAGGCTGCCGTGAACACGGCTCAGAGTGCCGTGAACACCGCCAAGCTGACGTATGACAACTCGAAGCAGCTCTTCGAGAGCCACGTCATTGGCGACTATGAGATGCAGACCGCCGAGAACAGCTATAAGAGCGCCCAGGCCCAGCTGGCCCAGGCCCAGGCCCAGCTGGCCTCGGCCCGCGAGGCGCTGAGTTTCTGCTATGTGAAGAGCCCCGCCCGCGGCGTCGTGGGCACGCTGCCCTTCAAGAAGGGTGCCCTGGTGAGCGGCTCAAACGTGCTGACCCACGTGAGCGACATCAGCCAGATGGAGGTGTATTTCTCGATGACCGAGAAAGACATGCTGGCCCTGTCGAAGGGTGAGGGCGGCCTGCAGGGAGCCGTGAACAACTTCCCCCCGGTGAAGCTGCAGCTGGCCGACGGCACCATCTACGACCATGAGGGCCAGGTGGCCACCATCAGCGGCGTCATTGAGCAGGCCACCGGCTCGGTGCAGCTGAAGGCCCGCTTCCCCAACCCCGAGAGCCTGCTGAAGAGCGGCGGCAGCGGCACCATCATCGTGCCGCGCCAGAACGTGGGAGCCATCGTCGTACCGCAGAGCGTGGTCATGGAGGTGCAGAACAAGAAGTTCGTCTACGTGCTGGGCGACAGCAACAAGGTGGCCTACACCGAGATTACCGTTGACCCGCAGGACGACGGCAAGAACTTCATCGTCACCAGCGGCCTCTCTGCCGGCGACAAGTACGTCACCAACGGCATCACCAAGCTGACTGACAAGATGGAGATAGTGCCCATCACGCCGCAGCGCTACCAGGAGAAGATTCAGGAGCAGGCCAAGGCCATGACTGCCGGCGACATTGTCGAGGCAATGACGAAATAATTAACAAGGGGGAGTTAACTCCTTTAACTCCCTTTAACTCCTTTAACTCCCATCAGAGACAATGACATTTACAAACTTCATAAAACGGCCCGTACTGTCGACGGTGATCTCCATCCTCATCGTCATCCTGGGCTTTATCGGTCTGGCCACGCTGCCCATTGAGCAGTACCCAGACATTGCACCGCCCACGGTGGTGGTGTTCACCAGCTATCCCGGTGCCGACGCCGAGACAGTGAAGAACTCGGTGCTCGCCCCCCTGGAGGAGAGCATCAACGGTGTGGAGGGCATGGACTACATGTCGTCATCGGCCGGCAGCGGCACGGCCAGCATCAGCATCCTCTTCCGCCAGGGCATGAACCCCGACATGTGCGCCGTGAACGTGCAGAACCGCGTGCAGCAGGCACAGTCGCTGCTGCCCGCTGAGGTGACGCGCATCGGCGTGACGGTGATGAAGCGCCAGACCAGCCAGGTGCTCATGTTCACCCTGACCAGCGACGGGCGCTACGACGACGAGTTCCTGACGAACTACAACAATATTAATATTGTGCCGGCCATCAAGCGTATACAGGGTGTGGGCGACGTGCAGAGCCCCGGCCTGAAGACCTACGCCATGCGCATCTGGCTGAAGCCCGACGTGATGAAGCAGTACGGGCTGATGCCGAGCGACATCACCGGCCTGCTGGCCGAGCAGAACATCGAGGCCGCCCCGGGCCAGTTCGGCGAGCAGAGCGACGTGGCCTATGAGTACGCCATGCGCTATACCGGCCGCCTGAAGAGCGCCGAGGAGTTTGGCAACATCGTCATCACCAGCGACGCCACCGGCAACACGCTGCGCCTGAAGGACGTGGCACGCATTGAGCTGGGCGGACAGCAGTACACGGTGTCGATGAAGAACAACAACATCCCGTCGGTGATGGGCATGGTGCAGCAGATTGCCGGCTCCAACGCCAACGAGATAGCCAAGCAGGTGAAGGCCGAGCTGGAGGAGCAGGCCAAGCTCTTCCCCCCGGGCATGTACTACAAGATTAACTACGACGTCACCGAGTTCCTCTACGCCAGCATCGAGGAGGTGGTGTTCACACTGCTCATGACGCTCATCCTGGTGTTCCTGGTGGTGTACATCTTCCTGCAGGACTTCCGGTCGACGCTCATCCCCCTCATCGCCGTGCCTGTGTCGCTCATCGGTACGTTCTTCTTCCTCAGCGTCTTCGGCTTCAGCATCAACCTGCTCACGCTGTCGGCCCTGCTGCTGGCCATCGCCATCGTGGTGGACGACGCCATCGTGGTCGTCGAGGCCGTGCACGCCAAGCTGGACCAGGGCTACAAGTCGCCGCTGACGGCATCCATCGACGCCATGAACGAGATTTCGGGCGCCATCATCTCCATCACCCTCGTCATGGCCTCGGTGTTCATCCCCGTGTCGTTCATCGGCGGCACCACGGGTACCTTCTACCGCGAGTTCGGCGTGACCATGGCCGTCTCCATCTTCATCTCGGCACTGAACGCCCTGACCCTTTCGCCGGCCCTGTGCGCCATCTTCCTGAAGCCGCACGACGAGAACGGCAAGGAGAAGAAGATGAGCCGCATTGACCGCTTCCACCTGGCCTTCAACACCGCCTACGACAAGATTCTGGGCAAGTACAAGAAGCGCGTGGAGAAGACGGTTCGCAAGCCCGTGCTCATCGGCGTCATCGTCGTGGTGGGCATCGCAGCCCTGGTGGGCACGATGTCGGTGACGAAGACCGGCCTGGTGCCCGACGAGGACACCGGCACCGTGTTCTGCACCATCTCGATGCCGCCAGCCACCAGCGTGGCCCGCACCAAGCAGATCATCAACGAGGTGGACAGCATCCTGGCTGCCGACCCCGCCATACAGAGCCGTGAGCAGATTCAGGGCTACAACTTCATTGCCGGCTCGGGCTCCGACCAGGCCACGTTCATCATCAAGCTGAAGCCCTTCTCAGAGCGTATGAAGGGATTCTTCAGCGGACTGTGGTGGAAGATCAGCGGACTGTGGCAGGGCGACGGCATCTACCGCTTCTTCCTCAACCCCAGCGAGGCCAGCGGCGTGGTGGCACAGATCTTCCTGAAGACGGCCCACATCAAGGACGCCAAGATCCTGGCCTTCTCGCCTCCCATGATTCCCGGCTTCTCGGCCAACAGCGGCCTCTCGCTGGTCATGCAGGACCGTACCGGCGGCTCGCTGGAGAAGTTCTTCGGCATCGTCACCAACTACATTGCCGAGCTGAACAAGCGGCCCGAGATACAGATGGCCCAGACCAGCTACAACCCCTCGTACCCGCAGTACATGATACACATCGACGTGGCCAAGTGTAAGCAGAGCGGCATCTCGCCCACCACCATCCTCACCACGCTGCAGGGCTACTACGGCGGTATGTACGCCTCTAACTTCAACGCCTTCGGCAAGCTCTACCGCGTGATGGTGCAGGGCTCGCCCGACACGCGCATGACCCCCGAGAGCATGAACAACATCTACGTGCGCACCCCGGCCGGCATGTCGCCCATCCTGGAGTACTGCTCGCTGCAGCGCGTCTACGGACCCACGAACATCAGCCGCTTCAACCTGTTCACCTCCATCAACGTCACGGCCACCGTGGCCGGAGGCTACTCTACCGGTGAGGCCATCAAGGCCGCACAGGAGGTGGCTGCCGACGTGCTGCCCACGGGCTACACCTACGACTACAGCGGACTGACGCGCGAGGAGGCCAAGTCGTCGAACTCAACGGCGCTCATCTTCCTGCTCTGCTTCATGTTCATCTACCTCATCCTGTCGGCACAGTACGAGAGCTACATCCTGCCACTGGCAGTGCTCCTCTCCGTGCCCTTCGGACTGGCAGGCTGCTTCCTCTTCACCATGATCTTCGGCCACGCCAACGACATCTACATGCAGATATCGCTCATCATGCTCATCGGCCTGCTGGCTAAGAACGCCATCCTGATAGTGCAGTTCGCACTGGAGCGCCGCCAGACGGGCATGGCCATCACGTGGAGCGCCGTGCTGGGTGCCGCAGCCCGTCTGCGTCCTATCCTCATGACGTCGCTCGCCATGATCATCGGCCTGCTGCCCCTGATGTTCGCCAGCGGCGTGGGCAAGAACGGCAACCAGACCCTCGGAGCCGCTGCCGTGGGCGGCATGCTCATAGGCACGCTGCTGCAGATATTCGTGGTGCCCGCCCTGTTCGTCATCTTCCAGAGCCTGCAGGAGAAGATCAAGCCCATGAAGTTCGAAGGCGACGAGGAGAATCCCGACGTGGCCACCGAGCTGCAGCAATATGCAAAGCGACCCATGGAATATCAACTTGAGAAGTAGACTAAAGAAGAATATGAAAAAGGTAATAATTATTTCTTCCGCAGTTTTTCTGCTGTCAAGCTGCGGTCTTTACGACAAGTACGAGCGCCCCAGCGACGTGAACGCCACGGGCCTCATACGCGACGTGCAGAGCGATGCCGACACGCTGCTGCTGAACAGCGACCCTAACTTCGGGCAGCTGCCCTGGCGCGAGGTCTTCACCGACCCGCAGCTGCAGTCGCTCATCGAGACGGCACTTGCCAACAACACCGACCTGCGCAACGCCGCGCTGAACGTGAAGATGATGGAGGACATGCTGAAGGTGGCCAAGCTGGCCTTCCTGCCCAGCGTGGCCATAGCACCTCAGGGCACCATCAGCCGCGTGATGACCGACGGCGCATCGGCCTCGAAGACCTACCAGCTGCCCATCTCGGCCAGCTGGAGCGTCGACCTCTTCGGCAACATCCTCTCGCAGAAGCGGTCGGCACAGGCACAGCTCATGATGGCACGCGACTACCAGGTGGCAGCCCAGACGGGCATCATCTGTGGCGTGGCCAACCTCTACTACACGCTGATGATGCTCGACGAGCAACTGGCCATCGTCACCGACATGCAGGGACTGGTGAAGGAGACGTGGGACATGATGCAGCTGCAGATGCAGCTGGGGCGCGCCCGCAGCACCAGCGTGCAGAGCGCAGAGGCCAGCTACTACCAGATACAGGCGCAGGCCGTGGACCTGAAGCGCCAGGTTCGCGAGATGGAGAACGCCATGTCGCTGCTGCTCAACGAGGCCGGGCACCACATAGACCGAGGAACCTTCTACGGGCAGTCGCTGCCCACGAAGTTCTCGGCAGGCGTAGGCATCGAGCTGCTCTCGAACCGTGCCGACGTGCACGCCGCCGAGATGCAGCTGGCACAGTGCTTCTACGGCGTGGAGACGGCGCGCTCGCGCTTCTACCCGAACATCACCATCTCGGGCAACGCCATGTTCACCAATAACCTCGGAGCAGTCGTCAACCCCGGCAAGTGGCTCCTATCGGCAGTGGGCAGCCTCACGCAGCCCATCTTCCAGCACGGACAGATAGTGGCCGGGCTGAAGGTGGCCAAGGCTCAGCAGGAGCAGGCCTTCAACACCTGGCAGAACCTCATACTGAAAGCCGGCAACGAGGTGAGCAACGCACTGCTGGCCTACAACAGCAGCGACGAGCGCAGCCAGCTGGACCAGAAGCAGGTGGAGGTGCTCAAGAAGAACGTCGAAGACACCCGGCAGCTGTACACCTCGAAGGGCAGCAGCTACCTCGAGGTCATACAGGCACAGACGTCGCTGCTCAACGCACGCATATCGAAGGTCACCGACGACTTCCAGAAGATGCAGGCCGTGGTGAACCTCTATCAGGCACTGGGAGGAGGCAGCAAATAATGAGTAATGAGAAATGAGTAATGAGTAATTATGATTACCCTGCAAGCCCGGATGTACTCTGCAGCATCCTATCAGAACTTCTGTTGTAGAAGTAATCATAATTACTCATTACTAATTACTAATTTCTAATTGAACAAGCAATGAGCGAAATAAGTCCAAGAGCCGAAATATCGCCCAAGGCGAAAATTGGCAACAACTGCAAGATATTCCCCTTCGTCTACATCGAGGACGACGTGGTCATCGGCGACAACTGCATCATCTTCCCCTTCGTGAGCATACTCGACGGCACACGCATGGGCAGCCGCAACAAGGTGCACCAGGGCAGCGTCATAGGAGCACTGCCCCAGGACTTCGACTTCCGAGGCGAGAAGTCGGAGTGTATCATCGGCGATAACAACATCATCCGCGAGAACGTGGTCATCAACCGCGCCACGCACACCGGAGGAAAGACCGTCATAGGCAACGACAACGTGCTCATGGAGGGCGCACACATCAGCCACGACACACGCGTGGGCAACCGCTGCGTCTTCGGCTACGGCACGAAGATTGCCGGCGATTGCGTCATCGAGGACGGCGTCATCTTCTCATCATCGGTCATAGAGAACGCCAAGACACGCGTGGGACAGGGAGCCATGATACAGGCCGGCACCACCTTCTCGAAGGACGTGCCGCCATACATCATCTGCACCAAGCGCTCGGAGTACGGCGGCGTGAACTTCACCATGGGCAAGTACTACGGCGTCGACGACAAGACGCTGAAGCACATCGCCAACGCCTACCGACTCGTCTTCCACGGACAGACATCGGTCTTCGACGCAGTGATGCAGATAGAGCAGCAGGTGCCCGACGGGCCCGAGATACGCCACATCGTGGAGTTCATACGCGCCACCCAGCTGGGCATCATCTCGAAGCTGTAACATCGCCACCCGCCACAGCGACAATAAAAAAAATGCCGAAAGTTTTGCACTTTCGGCATTTTTGTGTACTTTTGCACCAACATATTAATTATTAATAACTAAAATCTATGAAAAAGCTACTGAGCCACAAACTGCAGCTCGCCGCCATCGGCACGATGCTGCTCTGCCTCGCATCATGCTCGCAAGGGCCCGACACGCTGTCGGCAGGCACCGTCGAGACACTCGTCAACGAACTGCTCGCCGAGAGCGGGCAGGAACAGTCGTTCACCACCGTGCAGACCGGCGTCTACGAGCTGAACAGCCCCGCAGCACGCGCACAGCTCATGAGGCTGAAGGCCGCCGGCGTGGTGAACTACGACGTAAAGCGCTATGCCTGGTGGAACAAGACACTCTCCATCAGCAACTTCTACAAGTACTACGAGACGGTGGGCGTGCAGCGCGAGAAGATAGGCAACACCTACTACGACTTCGAGGAGCACTTCGTGGTCACCGTGTCGCTCACCGACCAGGCCCGCCAGTACCAGGTGGACTCCATACCGCAGCCCAAGGCCAAGGAGGACGAGGACATGAAGCAGCCCGACATCAGCCAGGTGGCACAGCCCGAGCTGAGCGTGAAAACCGAGGAGAGCTGGCCATACATACCCAACCCCGAGGCCCCGCGCACAGAGGGCCGCGAGGTGCCGCAGACCGTCACCATCGACCTGGCCGAGACAGAACAGGAGGAGCCGCAGGCACACGAGCCGGCCATGCAGCAGGATGAGGACTACGACCTGCCGCAGCGCATGTCGCTCGACATAGCCACGTCGATGGCATACGAAGAAGCCGTGAAAGGCTTCCACCAGGAGCAGGTCATACTGAAGTCGTCGAAGCTCGCAGTGAAGAAGGCACGCTTCCTGCAGGTCTATGACGACCCACACACCGGCGTGCGCAGCGGATCGGCCGAGATCATCATCGAGATGAGCGACGTCACCGACGCAGGGCGAGTGCTGGAAAAGAAGTTCAACGGCATACGCTTCTGCTCGCCCGTCTCGCTCATCTACTACACCGACAAGGGCTGGATACTGCAGGACCGCACGCTCCACCTGCAGCCCTACTCCAACCTCGGCATCGCCGTCTCGGCAGGCGGAAGCATCACAGGGGCCGACGCCACAGAAGCCGTCGGGACTGCCGACGACACTTACGACTACGCCTACTAACCACACATACACATACCACTATGAAACGAACCACCATCACATTAGCACTCCTGGCCCTGACGCAGCTCAGCACCCTGGCACAGGACTGGGATAAGTTCGGCCTGAAGGGAAAGGTGCTCGAGGCCACCGTGCGCACCGAAGGCAGCAGCGACAAGGGCACGACAGCATTCACCGAGGAAGGCGAGCTGAAAGTGCTCAGCGTAGAGACGGCCTGGGGCATTGCCAACTTCAGCAGCTTCGACAAGCATGGCAACAACTACACCGGGCCCATAGGCACATACAACGGAACAGCCACCCTGAAGCAGGGCCGTATAGGCAGCATCAGCTTCAGCGACGGAAGCCACAAATACGTGGGCAACAGCACCTACGGCAGCAACGGATTCCTGCAGAAGACCACCATGACCGTGAGCTGGACCACATCCAGCACCGAGTACGTGCAGAGCACGGCCAGCATCGACGACAACGGCGTCAGGGCACTGCAGGAGAAGATACGACAGGAGACCGACCCCGCCAAGAAGGCAAAGCTCATGCAGCAGTACCAGGCGGCCGTCAGCGGAGCCAGGGTGAACACGCAGGGAGGCTACACGCGCGAGAAGCGACAGAACCACTCGCAGACCTACACGCGCACGTACTATAACTATAAGACCGACGAGTTCGGCAACTGGACCAGCCGCTCCTTCACCGACGCCGACGGGCACATGTCGGTGCAGACGCAGGCCATCACCTACGACCCCGACTTCATCAGCAGCCACGAGTGGAACCGCCTGCAGCAGAAGGGCGACCTCAACGCCATAGAAGCCTTCGCACGGCTGCAGAGCACCACACACACCTACCGCGAGCTGGCCAAGCAGTACTGGAACGAGCGCATACTCACACGCGTGGGCAACAAGCAGAAGTACGACGAGAACGACCTGAATGCCCTCTGCGCCATCGCCTTCAGCCCCATCGCTACCACATCGACTCAGGACAAGGCGCTCGCCATCGTGCGTACCACCATCTACAACGAGCAGGTGGTGCCAGAGACCGACTACCAGAAGGTGCGGCAGCTGGCCGACCGGCAGTGGGATGGCAACGCCATCTTCGACCAGATGACGCGCGACCGCATACTGGCACGCAGCGAGGAGCTGCGCAACGGCGTCATGAACGAGCTGCAGCAGAAGGTGCAGACTGCCTTCGACCAGCAGCAGTACAGCCAGGCCATAGAGGCCGCCGACAACCTGCTCGCTGCCGACCCCGACAACGACTACGCACTCGACATCAAGCAGGAGGCAGCACACCGCATGCTCGTGGCAAAGGAGAAGGCAAAGACCATCACCGAGCAGGACTACGTGAACTTCATCAAGCAGAACCCGACGTCGAAATACGTGCCCGAGGCCAAGAACCAGCGCGCACTGCTCGCCAGCAAGCTCATGGACAGCTACAGCGAGAGCCAGCGAGTGCGCAACCTCGAGACCACCGACGAGGCCACTCGCCGAACCGTGCTGCGACGTTGCAACCGACAGCGCTTCAAGGAGTTCCGCGGCCAGTTCTTCCGCATGGGCTTCAGCTTCGACGGCAACATAGGACCCGCCAACGCTGCCCTCGGAGCAGGACTCAGCATGCGCTTCGGATACTTCTGCAGCTGGGTCAACGTCGAGGTGGGAGCCAAGTACAACTACCTCACCTCAACGCCAAGCATCACAGGAGGCGAGCACGACTACGACGGAGGATTCCTCGACACACACTTCCTCAGCGTGCCCGTAGACCTGCACATCAACTTCGCACGCGACTGGGACTACTCCTGGTACCTGGGACTCGGAGCCGAGCTGGGAGTGGCACACTTCATGTCATACTTCCGCGAGAAGGAACCTAAGTCGAAGACCACCAAGAACAACGATATCGCCTACGGCGACATGCGCGTCAGCCCCAAGCTCTCCATCGGCTACACAGGCAAGTCTACCGAGGTGGAGCTCTTCGCACTCTACGACAACGACAGCCCCTTCGACAAGGACTACGTCACCCACGAATACGGCCCCAACACCACCAAACCCCCCAACC
>OCTX012244856.1_pt1 | contig 16658 bp, 10 predicted proteins | sample 1539691 | NCBI WGS metagenome assembly OCTX01 (sample SAMN02144231, study PRJEB22623) | gut metagenome | biome: sheep rumen | host: Ovis aries | place: New Zealand | reverse complement strand
AATTCTGTAAGATAGGAACCGTCCTGTCCTGTGATGCCGGTAATCAACGCAACTTTCTGCATAATTATCATCCTCCGTAATTTAAATATAAAGGAAACACTGATTAATCATCCGTCTTATTCAAACTAATATCGTATTTATTCCCTCTGCCTATTTTTCTAAACAGTTCATATAGGCTTTCTTCAGGAGTTATAAACATTTCACTATTGCGACTCAATACGTATGCCATTCTTGCAAAGCCGCCCTGCTGACCTATGATTACCTTGCAAAAGGTTAGCAATTGCATATCCCTGAAACTGTTATCTCCCGTATTATGGCTGATATAAACCAGATTCTCCCTGCCAGCCTGCAACAGTCCGAGAGTTTCCGCATTTGCCCTGCACCAAGGGATGTCATCAGAAAACACATAAATCTTCGCAGCACGGTATTCCGGAATGCTTATAACCTTTCGGATAACTTCTCTATAATATTTATGGTCTGTTTCACCCCAATGAGTATAATCCCCCCTGCGTATATGGACTCCAATTACAGTATTATGAATCATTTCACATTGTAACCTGGTATTGATTTCATCTTCAAACTCGGGGAACTGGCACAATTGGTTCAGGCAAAGAGGATAATGCAGCATTAAAAATTCCGGTCTTATTACGCAGAAATAATAAGCTACATATGATCCAAAACCGCGAATGAGATATTTTAAGTTTTCATACCCTTGCTCCGGGCTCACCTCAAATAAGAGACGGGAACATTTTTTATACCCACTAAAATTGAACAGTTTGTTATCAGCAACAGCGACCAACTGACATATACCTGCTTCAAACAAAACATCCGGCAGATCCATTTCATGAGCATCAAAACTTTTTACCAGTTCTCCTGATAAAATAACCGAAAAACATTTTCCGTCAATTTTTTCATGTATGACCTTGTCTAATTCATATCCAAAGAGATCTGCATTTATACTTCTTACATGGAGGTCATCATAATAAACATCCATACCCTCATATTGGATACACTTGGACAAAAAGTACTGGGAAATCTGGTCTGACAACCCATTGCGGATTTTGACGATCCTTGTCTTCTCACAAAACAGGAAATCTAAATTTGTTCTTACGCGAAAATCTTTCGCCGCAACAGCCTCAATCCCGATTAAAAATGGTTCATTACTCAGCAAATACGCATAGTCCAGCACGTACAAAGACTGTAAGAAACTGTCTTTCGATTCATACTTTAATCTGACGGGATGATTGCCCTGACCGTGTTTTGCCCTTTGTACATAAAATCTCATACTTTTACAAAGAGCCTCCGCTTCATGGATGGAGCAGAAGAAACCGTTATCCATCACCTTCTTTTCATCCACAGTATCCTGATTCCGGAACGGAATCAACTGGATTGGGATATCCTGTTCCGGTAATATCCCAAGGATATACTGATGATTCATCCTGATATATGCGCCGTTTATTTCCGGTATAATTCCCCGGAAATAAGAATAGTGATTCAGATACTCCCGGTTGTTTTTATACCTGTGCAGGCTTTGCGCCACCGCGGAACAAGAATCATTGTGAAGCAGGTTAAAAGCAATTTTGCTGAAATCATTTTGGGGAGAAGCCTGTCCGGCTAACATGAAAATCCCTGTCAACCCATCCAGGTCAATATGTTTCGATTCAGTGTATTTCTCAATAAAACTGATATCTTTTACGGATACACTGGAACCGTCCTTACTTTTCTCAACAAGAAATTGCAAAAACTCTTCTTCCCCGGCACTGTGCAAATTCTCTCGAAAGGAAGTATTTTTCTCTGCGTCCTTTCTTACGGAAACCTGCCTGTTTTCTATATCGTTTATTAAAGAAATAACGTCTGCAGAGAGTTCGTCATAAGCAAAATCAGGATAATAGGCACAGGGCAAAAGACTTTCCTTTAATAATCCGTCAGGCACAAACCTTTCAAAGGTGTTCACTACCGCGCAACGGGTCTTTTCAATAAAATAGTTATCCGCTTCATTGATGAATTTCCGAAGCCTTGCGGTATTATCGTCAAACAACTTAAAATTTCCATTCTCCAAATACCAGAGAGAAGGAGCGGTTTTAATCAAAATAATATGGTTTCTGTCATACTCTTTAAGTAAAATCTCAATATATTTATCAAAAAGACTCCTGATATTATTAAAACAAACCGAAGGAATAACATTGACCGCGCCTTCCTGTCGCAGGTATTCGCTGAACTCATTTTCAGGCGATGTGCCTGAGTATAAATTATCTTTATACAGAAAAAGAGGATACACCAAATTGGTATTACAGATTATCACATATGAACTGGTATTTTTAAGGCGTACTGCTTTTCCTATTCCGGGTATTTTTTCATTTGATTTAAAGACATCCTCATTGTGGGACAGGTATTCATCAAGATTTTTTCTCAAAGTCAACTGTGTGACTTTGTTATTTGCAGTTTGAATAACTTCAGGAAATGCAATATCTTTTTTATCATCATCTGATAGAGATACAATACCCAAAGGATTCCCATTCGCTAAAAAATCTTCTGTGTAAATCCCAGCTCTGTTTAGAGAATAACGTATTTTGTTTAAATAATTGCCTATAATTTGGATTCTAATGCGTTTCTTCATAATTTTCATATTATACTGATTTAAATGACTCGTCATACAAAAAACGTACACAATAACGTCTTTAAAATAAAACTATACCAGACAAATAATCAAGGCTTATTTAATAATTCTTTAAGACTTCTCATTTTCATCCTAGCTCCTGATGCTGTGCTTCATAAATAATAAACGCATTTTGAAGAGCCGAGCGCAACAAGATCTCAGGAAATGTGAAATTCCTAAATACTCCATCCTTATTTTCCCGAACAGTTTCCAGTGTACTCACGGGCAGATAATGAATCCCCTCCGCAGAAAGCGCATAAATATTGCACCGGTTCATCCAGTAACTGCTGAATGCTTCGATAAAAACCGATCCTTTACGCATATACAGACAATTGGTAGAATTAGCGCCATGAACACAAAACACAATATCCGCATTATAAAAAAGCGTCATCTGCTCCAGAACGGGATAATCCTCCGGTATCATGGCCGTAAAACCATATTCGTCCAATAATTTGTCAGCGCCGAGCAATTTCCTCTTACCTATTCTTTTTACATAAAGTTTCTTTGGCAGCGACGGATCAACCGGTAATTTTTTTTTAATATGTTCCACTGCTTCAAGTAAAACGGGAGAACCATACACCAGGTCTTCCCCGAAAGGTTTCACGGCAGTGACATAAAATACTTCCTCAAAAACATATCTCTTGTTATGTTCAAATGACCTGAGAGAGATGATTCTTTCGGAAGGGACGTCGAGCAGCCTTAATAACACACTGCCGAATTCCGTATCGGGAACCACGTATTTGCCTTGGAAACCGGCCTTTTCAAGAAGCCATACCACTTCAAGGTTGCAATATGTGTAATGCCAGTAATTACTTGAGTGTTTTTTTGTGAGAACGCAGTACTGCCCCTCCAGGAAAACCTTCTCTGCTTTAGAGTGCCGGAAAACAAACGGATAATTATACAGTTCAAAATATTCCGGATCAAAATGGTCCCTGTGCTCCTTCACTACCCTTCCTTCGTCATCAAATAAGTACAGCATTTCCACTGATTCATAGTTGGCCATAGCGCCAAAAAGGTTTTTTACAACATAAAATTCATAGCCTTCCCTCTCTATTTCAAAAGGCTTTTTCCCCTGTTCAAAAGAAGATAACGGAAAAAGGTCATCCGGCCCCCCCAGACACAGTTCCGGTATTGAATGCTCCCGGAGAAATTCTTTCGGTTCCTTCGAAACATATAACATACAGACAAAGACTTTTTCAAAAAGCCCTCTTTTATAGTCCTCCAACAGATCTCCCGGATCATGAATCGGCAAAACCTTCTCACCTGCAGTATTTTTCAATTTCTGGAAAGCTTTATCATAAACGCGGACGACCTCGTATTCTTCGTAACAGAAACGGGTCAGACTCTCAAACATATAACGGCCATACTTTCCATATCCCCAAAGAGCAATCTTCATGAAACAATTTCTCCTTACCCTTAAACTGCTTTTTCTATTTTAGCTGTATCCCATGTTGAGCCTTATAAATGAGAAACGCATTTTGAATTGCCGTGCGCAGCAAAACATCCGGTATTGTGAAATCTTTTACTATCCCACCATCATTAATCCACACCGTTTCTAAATTGCTCACAGGCAAATAATGAATTCCGGCGGCCGCAATAGTATAAAGATTGCACCGGTTCATCCAGGAACTGCTGAACGCTTCAATAAATACCGAATTTTTCCGCATATACAGGCAATTCGTTGAGTTAGCCCCATGAACGCAGAATATAATATCAGCATTAAAAAAAAGCGTCATCTGCTCCTGTACGGAATAATCTTCCGGGATAATAGTCGTAAACCCGTATTCGGTAACAATATCGTCTGCATCCAGTAACTTTCTCCGTCCAATCCTCTTTATGTAAATCTTTTTTGGCAAAGACGGATTTACCGGCAGCCTCTTTTTCAGATGCTCCGCAAACTGTAATATTACTGACGCGCCATACTCCTCCTTACCAACAGTAAATGTAACAGAAAAAACCTCTTCGAAAACATATATTTTATTATGTTCAAATCTACTTAAAGGAATGATCCTTTCCGAAACAATGCCCAGCATATGCAACAGTTCAGTACAGAAAGGATGATTAGGCACAACATATTTTCCCTGAAACCCTGCTTTTTCAAGAAGCCATACAATATCAAGACATTGATATGTAAAATGCCAGTAATTGCTTGCTGACTGTTTTGTTAAAATACAATACTGCCCTTGAAAAAAGATTCTTTCGGCTCTATTATTCTTCAGACTGAAAGGATAATCATAAATGTGCGGCGTCTGAAAGGCATGCCAATGTTGCCAATGCTCCTTCAATACTCTGCCTTCATTGTTAAACAGATACAACAGTTCATTGGATTCATAGTTCGCCATGGCGCCATATATATTTTTCAGAACACAAAAGCTGTAACCATCCTGTTGTATATCAAATGGTTTTTCTCCCTGTTCGAAATAAGAAGCAGGGAAAAAATCATCTTCACTTCCAAGATGCAGCTCCGGAATGGAATGCTCTATTAAAAATTCCCTTGGTTTTATTAAAACCTCATACCATAGAAAACAGAGAAGCACTTTTTCAAAAAGTCCATTCTTATAGTCTTCCGGTATCATTTCCGGATCACAAATTGATGAAGGAAAACCTGCTCCCGAATGTTTTAGTTTTTGATAACCAGCATCATAAACACGGACGACTTCATACTCTTCGGAACAAAGCCGGGTCAGGCTCTCAAACATCCGGCGGCCATATTTCCCATATCCCCAAAGGGCAATTTTCATCATACCATCACAGTTCCTTTTTCATAATTGAATGCAGCAGCTCTGCCTGCTCCTTATACAAGGTCTCACGGGTAGCTTCCGTTCCAAAATGGATAAGAAATTTATCATTATAAAAAAAAGTCCCGGATTCTCTTGTCATAGTGTATTCCAAAACTCCCTTGCTGATGTCGGCCCTTTGTATATCCGACATAGGCAGGTAACAAAAAACTCTTTTCCAATCCATCTGCGGGGGGTAATTGCAGATAGCCGAAGCAAGAGCAAAAATCGCTTCATCCTGCGGTTCGTTGAAATACTTAAAGCGATATCTTTTATAATTTTTAAAAATATAGTCACAGACTGTCGAAAAGAAAGCAAGTCCGTTGTCACGCCGACGGATATAATAGACGCCACCCTGAAAGATGATACAAAAGTGAATTATGTCCCGGAGTTCACCGATATCACACTGTTTGAACCAGCCCTTTTCCGACTGCAGAGAAAGTCGTGTTCCAAGCGCACAAAAGGGAGGACTTCCTTCAAATATATCCCATAACCCGTTTAAATCTTTATAGGCGAGGCTGTCGGCCTCGATAGTGATATTCTCTTCAAACGGCACCAAATCAAGCAGCTTTAGCTTATCCTGATATGAATAGTAAGGCTTGTCAATCAAAACGATTTCGTCAAAATCAGCCGTATATTCATTTTCCTTGTCACAGAGCAGTGCAAAAGGCAAGGGATTTTTAGTGAAAAATTTGTATGAAAGCAGCAAATTATGTGCAAGACGGTAATACTCTTCCTTTCCTGTAGCAATGGTAACAAATCCTTTTGAGCCTTTTGCAGTAACCATTCACGTCCACCTCCGTTAAACTTGCATGGTTTAAGAAACAAAAATCATTTTGAAAGATGACATCAACCATTCTCCTGGTCAATAAGATCATCAAAAAGACACAGCTCCGTTGCAGAGAACCGGCTTCTGCATTCTTCTTTTTTATTGACGGAACGGTATAAGCCACACAGAAAACCACGGACAGCTTTTAATTCTCCCGCAGCATTTTCCTGAAATCTTTCATCATAGGGCAATGACCGGCTTTTTTGCAGGATTTCCTGATAAATCACAAAATAACTGTACACCCTCAAAAAGAATTTAAACAACGGTAAAGCTCTTCTCTCACCCGTGAAATACAGATTCTCTTCCAGATGAATTACGCGACCTGCCCCGGTCAACGCAGAAAACACAAATGCCCGGTCTTCATAAAAAATCCCGTCAATAAACCGTATTTTCCGGTGCAACAGATACAGCCGATTATATAAGAATGCACCGGCAAACGGTTCGTAGCAGCCATGCTCGCAGGCATAACTAAAATTTTCTGTCCCCGTCATTATGGTTTCCGGTTTTGTCCTGGGATTGCAGATAACTTTATTATCCCTGATAACTTCAGACAGGGGCGCCGAATTATAGCCAAGCATGTCCAGACCGTGTTTGTCAGCAAGGGATACAAGGCGTTCAGCAGCGTCTTCCCGAAGTCTGTCACCGGCACAGAGGAACAACACATACCTGCCACGAGCGTATTCCAGGCCTTTGTTTTTTGCCGAAGCGGATCCCTGGTTACCCTGATGTAATACTGTTATGCGCCTATCTGCACAAGCCTGCTCCACTATAATCCTGCGGGTAGCATCTTCAGAACCATCGTCAACGCAGATAATTTCAATATTCTCAAGCGTTTGGTTACGTATGCTCTCCAGACTTCCTGTGATACGGTTTTCTTCATTGAGTAAAGGAATGATAATGGATACATCAGGTGAACCGGGAGAACTTTCTTTCAGTACATCCGCCTCCAAAAGCATCCCTTCTTTTGGGATTGTACAATACTTTTTACAAGTTCGTTTAAAATAGCTTACAGGATTGTCAATAAGCTCATTGATGATTTTCATGGTTACATGACTAACGGACGTACTTAAAGCATCTTCGTCAAGCAAACCGGCTTCCCGATGCACAAGAAACTCTTCCCGGAACCTTACCAAAAATTCCCACTGGAACTGGGGCGCCACACGTCCGTAATTCCAGCGATATTTATCATACTTCCACGCCATATATGGTTTGAGCAGATGTTGCTTTTCCACAGGATGATTATCAAGGAACCGCTCAAAATAATGCGTTTCGTCGCAGATACAGAAGACCTTACCGGCTGAATTGACAGACTGGGTTTCATTATCGCACCGGTAATGATAAAAACAATTTTTTAAAAAGAAGGCAGTCTTTGCAACTGTCATGACCATAAAATGAAAACCTGTATCCTGGAAAGAGGCTCCTGGCGTCTCATTAAAGCGTATATTGTTTTCTTGCAACATGGAAAGGCGGTATATTCCGCTCCATATCAGAGGATTAACTGCAAAAGACCGTAATGCGTCACGCGGGCAAAAAACATGGTTATAAGGACATCCGCACAGATTTTCAAATAACAAGTTTCTGATTTCCGGTTTGGTGTAGTATCGGAAATAGTTGGCTGCTACGATATCAACGTTCTGATTATTGGCTGTTCTCCATAAAGTTTCAAAAGTGTCCGGTTCCACCCAGTCATCCGTTTCCACCATGCCGATATAGTCTCCGACAGCAGCTTCCATGCCCAGATTATACTGATATCCCATACTCTTTTTATCGGAAATGATGACCCGGATTCGCGGGTCGTTTCCTTCATATTCACGGAGAATCTCTAACGTACCGTCAGTGGAGCCCGCGTCAATACATATAATTTCAATATCCCGAAGTGTCTGTTTCACAACACTTTCCAGACATTCACGTATAAAAGGCCCCGAATTTAACGAAGGCATCAGTATACTGACTTTAGGATGCTGTAGATTCATGTTTCCTCACCATTTTAAAACAGAAAAATTGCATATCTGTTGAAAATTAACGCTGTTCCGCTTCATTGATAAGAAGTGAATTTTGTATTGTCATACGCAGAAGAACTTCCGGTATTGTAAAGTCCTTGAAAATACCGTCTTTACTAAACCATACCGTCTCCAAAGGATTCACAGGCAGATAACGGATCCCGCCAGCCGCGATAGAATACATGTTGCAAGGGTTTAGCCAGTAACTGCTGAAGGCTTCAATAAATACTGTGTTTTTTCTCATATACAGGCAATTCGTGGAATTGGCTCCATGCACGCAGAAAACAATATCCGCATTATAAAAAAATGTCATCTGCTCAAGTACAGAATACTCCTCAGGAACAATAGTCGTAAAACCATATTCGGCAATCAGTTTATCGGCGCCAAGCAGTTTTCGCCTTCCCACCCTCTTCACGTAAATCTTTTTCGGCAGAGACGGGTTTACAGGCAATTTCTTTTTAATATAATCTGCTGCCTCCAGCAAAACCGGTGTACTATACATCTGATACTGCCCTTCTAAAGCAATATAGAATATCTCTTCAAAAACATATACTTTGTTATGTTCAAATGAAGGAAGAGTTATGATTCTTTCAGGGGGAATATCAAGCAAATGCAACAACTCACTGCAGAATTTTGCATTTGGAATCACATATTTCCCATGAAATCCCGCCTGCTCAAGAAGCCATATCACATCAAGATTGTTATACGTAAAATGCCAGTAATTACCCCCTGAATGCGTTTTAGCTAAAATACAGTACTGACCGTCCAGAAAAACTTTTTCCGCTTCAGGATGCCTGAGAACAAACGGATAGTCATAAAAGAAACACTTCTCAATATCAGGATTAAAGCGGTCTTTGTGTTCTTCCACAACCCTTCCTTCATCATCAAATAAATAAAGCATCTCAAACGTTTCATAGTTGGCCAGCGCCCCATAAAGGTTTTTTATAACGTAAAATCCATATCCTTCCCTGTCTATTTCAAAAGGCTTTTTCCCTTGTTCAAAAGACGAAAGGGGATACAGGTCACCCTTAGATCCTATATGCAGTTCCGGTATGGAATAATCCTGAAGCAATTGTTTTGGCCCTTTTGATGCACGATAGTCAAAAATACAGACAAGGACTTTTTCAAAAAGCCCCTTTTGATAATCTTCCAGTAACCCAGCAGGGTTACGGACTTGTAAATACCGTTCCCCGTCTGTGTTTTTCAGTTCCCCGAAAGCCGTGTCATAAACACAGACGACTTCATATTCATTGGAACAAAAGCGGGTCAGGCTTTCAAACATCCGGTGGCCGTACTTCCCATATCCCCATATGGCAATTTTCATGGGAACTCTGCGATTTTGTTTCTTTTTCAAAGCCATTTCTGGTTTATTTTCCCTTTTTGGCAACAATGCTTCCCTTTGCTGCATAATAGCCTTTCTGAGTGCAGCGATTTCTTTTTCAGCATCTGAATCTTCATTCAGTGACTCACGTACCAACGCGTTATTCTTAAACGGTGATAACAGATAATAGTGCAACCAGAGATCCGAAGCAAAAAAATCAAAATACTGCCAGGGTTTACGCCATGTAAAATGAATAATTAAGGCTTCCCTGATCCATTCATACCTGGATTTTCCCATTTGGATACCATAATAATCCGCCAGATCTTTTGTGTCATAAATCCAACAATGATACATAAAATTATAGAAAAAAGATAAATATTTTACATTTTCCTTTAATACTGCATTAAACGTATCCTGATCCATAAATTTGTCTTTATGGCTATTTCTGTACCGAAGCAATAATTCAGACAAATGATCCTCTCTCATTTTTTTCAGATTCAGCAATAGAACTCCGGCATTGAAATAGTCCTTGTGTTTTACGTTAAGCCGTTTCTGAAAGCTATCCGGATCAAAGACCGCATAATAATCTTTAACTACGCCGGCATAAACAGTTTCAATATTTTCATTAAATATAGATGCCAAATCTTTTTGGACAATAATATCCCCATCCAAATAAAGAACCTTTTCTAAATCGGCCGGCAACAGATCCGGTAATTCAAACTTAAACAAGCCGGTGGTAGTAACCGGAAAATGTTTCATCACAAATCTATCATATTTTTCAGGATCTGCTGTTTGTATTATAATAATCCGGTCGTTTTCTGTTTCCAGTTTCCGGAAAACGGCTATGGACTCATCTGAAAGATTATTGGCAATCACATAAATATTATATTGATCTGTGCAGTTCTTATTAGCAATAACTGAAGTAATAGCCACGACAGTGGGCATTACATAATTCTCATCACATATAAAACATAGGGATATGATTGCAGACATAATAAACCCCGTTTTGATTATAAAACGCCATGTTCAATCCTTGTTTCAAAGTACGCAATGGTTTCTTTCAATCCGTCTTCCAACGAAATTTCCGGCTCCCATCCCAGCATTTTCTTTGCAAGGGAAATATCCGGTTTGCGCCGGGTGGGATCGTCTTGCGGGAGTTCCCGATACTCAAGAGAAGAAGAGGAACCTGTTAACCGGATTACCTTTTCCGCCAGTTCCGTTACCGTCATCTCAACCGGATTTCCCAGATTTACCGGTCCGGTAAATCCCTTTGAATTGTTCATCATGCGAATTAACGCTTCCACCATATCATCAACATAGCAGAAACAGCGGGTCTGGCTTCCCTCACCATATATTGTAATCCTCTCGCCTTTCAGGGCCTGAATGATAAAATTGGAAACCACCCGCCCATCATTAGGAGCCATATTAGGGCCATAGGTATTAAAGATACGGACCACGCGGATATTTGTTCCATATTGCCTTGCATAGTCAAAGAATAAGGTTTCGGCAATACGTTTTCCTTCGTCATAACAGGAACGGATGCCGATTGGGTTCACGTTTCCTTTATACTCTTCCGTCTGCGGATGGACCAGTGGATCCCCGTAAATCTCGCTGGTACTGGTCTGCAAAACAACTGCATTGTATTTTTTCGCCAGTTCCAGTACATGCAGCGCACCGAGAAAACATGTCTTAGCCGTATGAACAGGATCTTTCTGGTAATGCCAGGGACTGGCAGGGCAGGCCAGATTATAAATCTGTTCCACAGGAATATCCACAGTTTCTGTTATATCCCGGTTCACAAAATGAAATTGCGGGTGCTCCATTAAATCCGTAATATTATCTATGTGCCCTGTGGATAAATTATCCAGGCACCAGATTTCATTGCCCTCCCGTAACAGTCTTTTGCTGAGAGCAGAACCGATAAAACCCGCTCCGCCGGTAATCAGAATCCTCATTTTCTTTCTTCGTTTCCTTTCTCCTGCAGTTCTTTGCGAATCATGCTGGAACTGCGTTTTTTTGTATAGGGGAAAAATATCATATCCGCCCCAAGCTTCTTCAATTCTTCCTTCTCCCACGCCCAATAGGCATTATCCGCATAATCGTCGCCGGAAAAGAAGCAGTCAAAGGGGCGTTTCTTCCATTCGTGCAACCGGGAAACCTCTTCTTTCGTCTCCAGAAGCACCACTTCATCCACATCCCGAAGCGCACGCAGGATTTCCATGCGCTCGTCCTGGGGAATCGTGGGATAAATCTGTTTGAACTCGTGTACTACCTGATCAGATAATACACCTATACGCAGGAAACAGCACTGTGCTTTAGCCCGCCGGATAAGGTTCAGATGCCCGATATGGAAAAGATCAAACACACCCATAAGTAAGCCGGTTTTATAGGGTTTTGTCAATTTATCCGAAGCCTTCGAAATATCATTAAACGAAATATCAGTTATTTCCATCAGAATTATTCTCCGTATCTTCCCGTTTTCTTCTGGGGACTCTGAGCCAATCGTCGTAAATAGTATAGTGAACTACAGGATAGTTTTCAGTTTCGTACATTTCTTCAATTAAAGAAGGTGAAATGGCTCCTTTCAAATATCGATAAAACAAATCAAAGTACTCTCTGGCAAATAGTACTGCTGACTCTAAAACAGATTTTATATCTTTTAATTCCTGTGAACTTCTATATTCTTCAAAGAAAACCGGATTTCCCTGTTCAGTCATATTTTCCTGTGAAGGTTCCGGGGAAGTGAAAAATGTTTCCAGTTTTTCAATGTAAGTCTGTAAAAGATAATAATTTTTGTTTTGTAAATAATACTCCGTTTCGCTATTTAATGGTGATGCAAATGTGTAGTTCCAAAAATAATAGCCCTTTAAATGATACGGAAGAAACCGGGACAGATAGTTTTGTATATGGCCTGTAGCAATAAAATCCACCACGGCATAAATCCCGCCTGGCAGCATCCCACAGTTACTTGAATACCGAATATAGCCTGTCCGGATTTTACTTTCTTTTTCCCTGATCAAATGCAAATGTTTAACAATATAGTCCGTGTATTTATCTTCTTCTGCCCGTGGCAACATTTCCTCCCGGGATAAATGAAACATCCTTTGTAACGTTTCAGTAACCTCGAGCCCATTCATTTGCCCTAAATCTGCTACGTGTTCAATCTCTCTTTTTGAGTCTGCACAACATAAAAATGCAGTATGACGGTTTGCATAATAATAAATCGGCTTCGGAAGCTGCATCCGGGTACAAAAATAACTGTATATGCTATAAAGAAGCCATCCATCCCGGGCCAAAAACAATACGCCCTCAAAGACTCCTTCGCGTAACTTTTGAATCAGCCAGGTCAGGTAACCAACCGCTACAGGAGCAATTACAGAGATTCCAAAACGCTGAACCCGTTCTTCTTCAGGAACGTCCAAAAGATTGCCCTTTTGAAAAGGATCTTTAAAAATTATGGAGATAACCAGGCCTAATAAGCAGCGCTCTAACAAAGAGGAGGCTGTCTGAATACTTTTCTCCCAACCCCTGTTTCTGGCAAGTTCTAACGCTGACGGAATAAGAATAGTATCAATTCCTGATGCTTCACAGTCGCTACCGTCTGCCACCGCATTATCACCTATGTGCAAAATATCATCTCTGGTGACACCATATCGCAGTAATTCCCCGTAAAGGCCGGTATGCTTTGACTTTTTAACAGCACAGGACACTAAAATTTCATCATATCCAAAAATTCCCTTCCCGCTAAGAATCTTACTGAGAATCTCTGGAGGAAAATACATATCGCTGGTCAAAACAACAGATTTACCCGATTCGCGGGCATAAAGCAAAAGCTTCACCACTTCGGTCCTCGGAGTCAACATTTCCTGCTCTGTATCGAGTTCAATCTTCTTAATCTTTGGCGCTATATCATCAGTCCAGTTATAATAATCTCTCAGCCAGGCATAAATCTGATCAAAATCACATAATGGCTGGTCTTCTTCAGCCCGAATCCGTGCCGCAGCAAAACCCCGGACATCATATCCTGCAAGAGCCGCCTTTTTTTCCACTAACAGAAACACATCTCTGGGGTACAGCGTTTTTCGTATCAACAGTGTATCAAAAATATCAAAAGATATTAGCTTTTTCTTAAGTATCTGCGCTTTGATCTTTTCCAGAGAAAGGGACGACTCCCTCTTTCTCCCTTTGTCTTCTTTATTATTCAATGGAATCAGGATGCCAGAATCATCTTCTCCAACAAAACGACAAGTATCAATCCCATAATACCGGGGAAGGATAAATTCATTAGCAAGACCATAACCAAAATAGAGAATTTTATCTGTTAATGCATTTTCCTTCATCTCTCGAAACGAAAGATCTTCCCCCTTCCTGTAAACTATTTCATTGTCTTCATCAAGAAGGAGACCAAACTTTTTTAGCGCTTCTATCTGGAGGTCAGGAGGAAATGATTTTCGTAAACTGAATTTTATCTTTTTTCCTTGTTTACGAAGACAGCTAACCAAATCACAAAAAAAAGTCCGTACAGAAATACCGGTTATACCCACTGTAAAGCAGAAAACCACATCCATCACTTCAAATCCAATTGTGTCATATGCGCTGCATAACTTTACAACCTCCGGAAGGCGCAACGGTTTTGCGTTTTCCGCTTCATGATGAACACAAAACTCATCCACCCCGTACATATCAAAAATTGCAATTCTGTTTTCCTGGCAGACGCGGCGGATGGAACGGAATGCTTCAACTGCATATTTGACCCTCTCCGTAAGAATAACAACATCCACATGTGACGTTGCGAGATCTTCCTTACGTAAAACCTTCAGGCCGAGTAAAAAATCTCCGTCTATAGGATCCATACTCATAATACCGACAAAATTAAAACTGTCCGTAAATTTATCAATAATGGCCTCCGCATAATTTCTTGAGCCATGAATAACGATTTGTTTGTCCCGAAAAGCTGCAAATCGATCTGCAAAATTGGCAATTACGTACTCAACCTCTGTCATATGTTCTTCCCCATATCACAATTTCTATTACCCTGTTATGTAAACGCTGTAACGCCAGCCAAGGCGTTTCAATGTCTCCTGCATTTCACTTCGTGCTCTTCCTGTTACAGCAACCACTGCAAAATAATTCTCTTCGGGACGGATTTCATCCACCTGAAACACTTCCCTGCCAAACAGGACGCGCGGATTCTCCTCCTTATTTGTAACCAGAAAACCATCTATTATGTAATCATTATTTGTCATAACATCATAAACACGTTTCCCCACGATACCTGCACCATAAATCCAGATATGTTTTTCTTTTTGAATGGGAACACTGAGCTTTTTAATCAGTTCTTTATAATATGGTCCTTCTTTCTTCTTAGTATACGAGTAATGATAATAATTCCTAAGCAACTCTCCTGTCTGAAACCATTTATGAGGATCCTCATTGGCAGAAAAGACAGGAAAAAAATGTTCCATTCTTTCATACATGTGTAATATAATCACATCCGTACTGGTACTGCCACACCCCAGTGTTTCTGTCAAATCAACCATTAAACAATAACTAACAAAATAGCCGTGAAAATCTTTCGGATGGGCAGGACGCGTCATTACCGAATCGTCCCGGTAACGGCGAATAAAATAATCTTTTGGAATATATCGTACCCTTTGAGCAAGCAACGCCCCTTTAAAAGAAAAGAATTCATCCTCATGTTCCGTGTGTTCCGGAGAAAAAATCTGATTATCCAAAAGAAACTTTCTTCTCCAAAAACTACGCTGTACATAGCAACTCCAGTCATTCTGTCCAACAAACAGTTCGAACATTTCACGGCCAGAATATACCCTGTCTTCATACTGTCCTCTTCGACCGCCAAAATAGGATTCATTTTTCTTTTCCAACTCTTTGCTGTCAAAAATCACCTGGGAATCAAAATAAACACAGTCCAATTGATCTTTTTCTGCAACATCATAAAGTTCCTCCAATGCCTCCCGCGTAATCATGTCATCGGAATCCAGAAAATAAACATATTTTCCTTTTGCCATTTCCGTACCCCGGTTCCTTCCATAACCCTGCTGATGGTTTTCTGGCAAATGCAGAACTCTGACACGGTTTTCCCGGGCAGCATATTCATCTAAAATTTCCGGGCAGCGGTCCGGAGATGCATCGTCAATACAAATGACTTCAATATCCTGAAGCGACTGAGACAACACGCTATCCAGGCAGGCAGGAAGAAATTTCTCTACTTTATATACCGGAATCACAATAGAAACTTTAGTCACAAGCACTTCCTCCTCACTTTATCTCCCACCAAGACTGATTTACAGAAAAAACAATATTTTTATGCGGCAGTCGTTTACCCTTTTCAGGCAACTCCATGTAACGACTTCCATACCTTTCTGAAAGGATTACATCATATTGTCGGGGAACAGGTATCTGAAAATCTTCAAAAGGAACTTTCATTAATGAAGAAAAAAAATCCGCGGGATATATATTTGGATTAGGAAACCCACCATAATAACATGCCAGAATCGCCAGCTTATCTGATTTCCCACAGCTTCGGAACAGTTGCTCCAGGCGGCGGCGAATCCAGCGCCTGCGCATGCACCTGGCAGCCAGATAATAAAGACTGAGTACTTTAGGGTTAATATCCTCCGGCATACCGTAACCAGGTCTGTATAACTTCGCCATCAACAGACGTTGCCAGAAAGTGATACGACGTTGCAGCCATTTCCTCTTTTCCCCATTTTCCGGACAAAAGTCCAGAGGAAAAATATCGATCCATATCCCCTGATGGCAGCTCCGCCCCGTATGCTGCGGTTCAATGGCAGCCGTACCGCTGCGGCGCAGCTTGGCATAGCCACCATAAAAAACATTATCTGCGTTTTCCGGGGTCTGCAGACAAAACGGTTTTTGAAACACTTTCGGGGCAAGTTCAAGCAGGCGGTCATAATCCTCCCGGGGCATAGCGATATCCACGTCGTCATCCCAGGGAATAAATCCCTGATGACGTACGGCTCCTAACAGTGTCCCGTGAATAGCTGTATAACGCAACCCTTGTTCACGACAGACCTGATCCAGCTTTTTCAAC
>OCTX012180976.1_pt1 | contig 16661 bp, 11 predicted proteins | sample 1539691 | NCBI WGS metagenome assembly OCTX01 (sample SAMN02144231, study PRJEB22623) | gut metagenome | biome: sheep rumen | host: Ovis aries | place: New Zealand | reverse complement strand
GGTTTCCGTAAATCCTTCTCCCCATGAGCTATACTGCACTTTAGAAATACGGCCCTTCTGGTCGTAGGTGAACGTGAAGCGGCTATTGCCTTCGTCGTCAGTGTTGGTAACCTCGTCGATATATTCGGTGATTTGTCCGCTTGAGTTTCTAGTTAGGGCAGTATAGTCATGGTTGCCGCGCACAAATTCTCCCTTCCTGTTATACTTGTAAGAGTTGCCATAATTGTCCTTCACTAAAAGCCCGGCGCTGTTGAAAGCTAGTTCGCGCTTGGTGTTGTCTATATTTTCAGTAACAAAATACATGTCACCTGAGATCGTTGCCTTCCAATCTTCAATTGTCACATGCCGTACATTCCCTTTTAGACCGAATGCGTTTTGGTCATGGAACGTAGTGGCGTAAGGCAGTCGGTCCTCCTCTTTTGTATAAACCAGCCTGACCGCACATTGTGAGGCATATGTCTCGTTGAAATATAAACTTCCTTTATCAATCCCATATTCGTCGGGTTCCGAATAAGAGAAATACAGCATCGACTCATCCGCGTCGCGAAAGTAGACTCCATTTTTCCTTGTGAACATATTGTTTAAGAGCGGATGCTGCATGTATAGTAGCCTGGTGCCCCGTGTTACATTCTGCTCTATGCCCAGCATGTCGGTCAGTTCGTAGACGGTCATCACATGCCAGCAAGAGTCTTCCATTCTTTTCACATCTTTTTCAAGAAACCTCAGATCGTGCCATCCTGAAGGATCCACCACATAATAAGTCTCTCCTGAAGCTCCGACAACCTCCATTGGTTGGACATGACGTCCATCACTTTTGCGTGTGTATTGTATGTCACGATTTTGGGGTGTTATTCTTTTCACTAACGTTACAAAGCCACGAGTCCCCTTGCTTTTTTCGATAACACTCCCCGCATGTTCTAAATCGTCATAGAAGCGGCCAACCATATAGGCATCTCCGGAGAATTTTGGGGTGCCAAGCCAGCAGCCTGGGCGAAAGAAGGAGAAGAACTGTGGATTGATACCTTTGGAGCCATATAATGGGTGGTGTCCGCACAACCCTTCAATAGTAGGCTCAATGCCATTGCCATGCAACACGGGTCGTTCAAACTCTCCTAACCTTTCCCGGTCGACCGGGCTCTTATAGTATTCGCCTTCGGTATGGGGAAGTACCCATCCGTCTTTCTCCATCATCATGGCCTCACGCCAGTTACAGACGGTGTCATCTGGAAAGCTGATGGCATAGTACTCGTATCCGTCAGTTCCCTCAATACGTGCGCCTGTTAAGGAGAGGGTATCGTTGACAAGATACTGGTTCTCATTCACCTCATGTTCAATGAGTCGTGCATCTTTAAGCAGCAGAGCACTGAGCCGCTCATCGTAACTGGCAGCATCAACAGAGACTGCCTTCCCAGCGGCATTGTGGCGTAGCACATAGTTGCGTGGCACTCCTCTTGTCCATGCCCTGGTGGCCGTCCAAAAGCCATTGGTCATGTTATTACTCATGTTGAGCAGCTCGTCGAGCACTGCTCTGTCAAATGAGAACGGCCTGGACTCTTCTATGTCACCTTCTTCTTCAAGAGTGCTGAAATGTAACAATGCATCTATGGTTGGCATGCTGGTATAGCGGTGTTCATCATTGGCTAAATACCCTCGAAAGCAAGGAAGAGTCCAGCTGTCTTTCTGCAAGAAGTAGGCCTCTTCGTAGGTCACGGAATCTACACACACTACATAGTAGACTGCCCCGCTAGCAAGTTCCATTCTCTTTGCTTTCAGCTGGGTACTATCAGGCAAGTAGTAGTAGACATCTTTCTCTGAGCTAAACAGACCTCCTTCCGAGCAGGCTGTAAGGAACGAAATAGAGAAAGCACTAAAAAAGTGGAAAAGATTCTTAATATATTTCATGGTCATGTTTTTTAATGCTTGCCAAGACCCTCGGCATACTGTTTTTCATTGTGTTTGCATTATTCAATGATTCATTGTCAATAAGATTTATGTTTCATTCTCGCTACTGAAGGAACGCAATAATGCTTCAAGAATGATTCAAGTTGATTATAATTTCAGATAATCCAGCCATCCCTTTAGAGCATCTGCTGCTTCTAGGTATTTCTCGAGTTGGCGTTCCGTCATTCGTCTTTTCGAGCGTGCCACTTTATCTCTCATCTCAACAACATTATTAAGAGCACCAAATATCATTAGTCCGTTTCGCATTCTTTCTTCCATCGGCTTACTTAATATCTCCTCCCTATTTTGCTTGTAGTATTCTAAAGTGGCGACAATGCCCATCACAGCCTGGTAGAACTCATCCACGCTGCGGGCTATCTCTGGATCTGCATACTGGAAAGAGAAGCCTGTGAAGAGTGCCTTTCCGCCCTCCTTAATGAGCCGCAGCATGGCACTCCGGGTAATCTCGCCTCGGAAGCCGATGGTGGTGAAAACGCCAGGGGTACTCGTCACGAAGTTTATCAGTGTATTACGCAGAAGGCTGTCCGTTGGCTGTAATGTGGTTACAGGTGTCCCATCGCTGAACATCAGGCGCAGGTCGGGTACTGTGTCCATCTGGTCAGTGAAGTAGGTGCTGTCGAGCAGCAACGTCACAACAGTATGCATCACATAGACGGTGTCGCGACCTGCTATCGGCAAGGAGTCACGCTGAAATACAATCTTCGCCGTGTCGGCATGTATTTTGCTTGCGCAATTACCCTCTATCTGCAACTGCGAAGCATCGATGGCTACCGTCATCGGAGTCTCCTCAGTGCACGAGGCTGCGAACAGGCCGAATGCAAAGAGGACGAGAGGAATGTTTAATAGATTTCTTTTTTTCATATTTGTGTTTTTTGCGATGATACCACTATTAATACGCATAGAAGTCCATGTCTATCGAGCGTTGGGTGGAGAGGTACTTGCCTGATATTCTGTCCTTAGAGAACGTTCCCTGGAAATAGTAACCCGTTAGGCCGCCATCACGATAGTGTTCATCTATCTTGATAGACCCGTCGGCATCGATTGTTCCGTTGAGTGCCACTTCGTCGTTGTCACCCTCATGCACAAGGTACGAACCCCATACTCGGGCGCCCTCAATAAACAACCACATGTCGAAATGCCACTGGCCATTAATTACACCCTCAAAACGATAGTCTCCATCCCAGGTGGGCATCGCCTCATACTGTCCTTCAGACGTGTCAGTACAGACCAACTGTGTACCGTCCCAAGTCCACTCTTTGTAAGTGGAACCGTTCCATCGGTGGTAGTGTGTACTATCGGTAAGGATGTCGTGCATGCCATTGGTCTTAGACTGTAGGACAGCTATTTCTGCGCCATAAATATTGTAGTTCCATATAGGATTGTCGTTCCTGATGATGACGCTCTTCAGCGTTCTGCCGTTTGTCCATTGTATTTCTTCCACATTCATATACTCGCCATTTCCCTCGGCATGGCTAAAGCCACGATGAACCAATAGGCGCTCATCCTTCCCATCATCATCCAAGTCAATCATTATGGTTTTGTCGCCTGCGTCATCATTATAGAACATAGCCGAAAGAGGGTATTTCCTGAAAGCATCGCCAAAGGGATAGAAGGACTCCTCTGCAACCTTCACTTCATGGTCTTCAAACACATAATTCGTTTGACGCAAACCATTTCGCTGAATGAAAGTCCATTGTCCGTCAATCTCTTCAACAATTCCGTCTGGCATCTCAAACTCTTCAGTCTGCCTAAAGGTTTTAGTGCCTTGGTCATAATAGATCACGAATGGATACGGTTCATGCGCATTGCCTCCTCCATTCACCAAGACAAGTGCCTCTATATTGCCGTCATCATCATAATCATGCTGGTCAAGTATGGTTGCCGACAGACCATAGGCTGTTATGCCGGTAGGTATCGCTTCACCCGAAGTGTTTGCATAAAATGTATAGTTCCCGTCCTCGGTCATACTGACTGCATAGTCGGTTACTTTTAGTGATGACTTGCCAAAGAGCAGGTATGCCCCTCCGGCAAGCAGTGCTGCTAAGAGCACGCCGCCTGCGATGTAGTACTTCTTCTTACTGCCCGTTGCTGTCGCTGACTGGTCATCATCGGCATCGGCAAGAGAAGCGGTCTCCTCCTCCTTTGAAGGAGCTGACAACGCTGGCTCTGAGGAAGGAGCTGCGGGGGTGACGGCTTCAACCGGAGGATCTGTAGCTGCTGCGGCGGAGGCTGCTGTGGAGGCAGTCATCGGTGCTGCTGCCTGCCCGGACTCGGGGGCAGCGGCTTCCTGTTCGGGCTCGGGGGCTGCTTTCGCCGGCTCCGCTGCCTTGCGAATGCGGTTCCAGCCGCGGATGGGATAGGCCAGGGCGATGATGCCCCATACGAGGCAGAGCATGCCGGCCACGCCGAAGATGAGCATTACGGCACCGATGATGCCGTCAAGATGCCCTATCTCGCTGCTGTTGAGGTTGACGATGCCCTTTATCTTGCCTATTGCAAGGGCAAAGACAGCAAGGGCATCGCCCAGGCTGGGCATGCTGCCGAAAGTGCCCAAGATGATGAGCGCCATGATGACGAGCAAGACGACGGGGGTGAGCAGGATGTTGATGTTGCACACGGCGGCGAAGCGCAGGTCCTCGGCGCCCCGGCGCGTCTGGTCGGTGAAGGAGTCGCTGTGGTTGAGTCGCTTGGAGCCGCCCCGCTTCATGCTGTAAGCCACCACAAGCAGCACAAAGAGGAGCAGCACGATGACTGGAGCAGCCTGCCACATGAAGGGCAGCCCCTGCGTGAGCAGGAAGGCCAGGAACTGCAGGATGATACCCAGGCGCATTGTTGCCACCGCCCCGGCATCGTCCTGCGTGGGCTGCTCGCGCTCGAAGCGCCCCAGCGCCGACATGTAGAAGCAGAAACTCACGGCGAGTGCCACCTTCATGACCATGCTGACGGTGAGAAGTGCTGATGCTTCCTGAGCCAGCCGCTCGCGGTTGGTAAACAACAGCAGCCAGTCGGAGCTGACACTCGACACGGCGAACACGTCGAAAGCAATGCTGAGCACACCTGTGATGGTAAAAGCCACGACGCACCAAAACACACGGTCAGCGGCAGCCCCCCACCCCGCACCAACCAGCGGTTTCGGCGGTTCCTTCGTGTCTTTCGTTTCCGGCTCTTCACCCTGGCTTTTCGGTGCTGTATTCTTTTCCGGCTCTTCAGGCTGAACAGCGGGCTGCGGCTCACGCTCTGCCTCATCGGCTACGGGGGCAGCGTTCATCGGCGCACCGCAATGGGGGCACGTCAGCGCGATGTCGCTCACAAAGTGGTTGCATTTGGGGCACTTCTTTACCATAACATACAATTGTTCATCATTAACTGTTGAATCATTCATGTTTCATTCATGACAATTCATGTCTCATTGAAAAACACGAATCATCAAGAATTACTCACAAATTGTCCATATATATATTGGTGTTCATGTACATATACAGTATGGTCAGGCAACACCAGGCAGGCGTGAAGCCAGCTCCTGGATGTTGAACTTGCCGCTGATGGGACGGATCTGAATCTTTCCGTGGAGCACGTCCCAGAACATGCGCGCCACCTTCTCGGGTTCTATGACGGCCTTGCGCCCGTCGGCCCCTGTGCCGAGGTCATAGGTACGCAGTATCTGGCTGCCCATGGCTGTGGCCCCTATAAGGAAGTGGTTCTGCAGCCGCTCGAAGTCGACCAGGTCGGCGGCCAGCACCTTGCCCGCCACGGAGTAACTGTAGACGAGCATGGTCTTCTGCTCCTCTGAGAGCATGGTCTTCAGCTCGTCGGTCTTCACGTCCATCTCTATCACGCCGGTATTGTCCATGGGTTTGGTGCCCTTATACACGGCACCAAGGTCGGCCAGGCTGAGGTTGTAGAGGCGTGCATCGGCAGTGGGTTCCACGGGGGTGCTGCTGAAGGCGCTGGGCAGCAGCAGGTAGGTGGAGCCTTCGAGGAATACGCTGCCCGAGTTGAACGTGCCCACCACGCAGTTCTTCAGGTCGATGCTCTTAGTGGAGAACACGCCGCCGATGACGACACAGTCATCGAGCTGTATCTCGTCGGCATAGATGCTGCCTGCCACGAAGGCGTGCGTCAGGCGGACGCGCTTGGCGTTGATGTCGGCCATGAACATGAGTGTGCAGCCCTTGGCGTAGGAGGTGACGGAGTCGGACGAGGCCACCGACTTGCGGAGCGTGATGCTGCCTGTGGCTGCGGTATCTACGTGCAGTTCGAGCTTGGTATAGACGGCACCACGTATCTCGACATCGCCACTGCTTATTTCGAGTTTGTTGGCATAGACGGCCCCTTCGACAATGGTGTCCTGCATGATGGTGACGTTGCGCTCCAGTTCGGAGGCGGTGTGCGGAAGGATGGAGCTGCGCACGAGGTTCTCTTTGAGCAGAATCTCGCCTTCCATGCTTATGATGTTGAGTTCCTTTTTCATTGTACTCTGTTTTAATTAAGGTGTGGCTGTTCAGAATGTTTTCATTGCATTGGTCTCGAAGAGCTGGCGCATAAGGCCGATGAGGCGTTGTGCCTGCGGTGTGCCGTCGTTCATCTGGCTGAGCTGCTGCTGAAAGCGGTCGCTGATGCGGCGGTGCGCCTCAGCGCTCATGGCTGCTTCCGGCATGCCGGCACAACGCTGTCGCGCCACGTCGGTAACGTGTCCGTCGACGTCGGTGACTGGGTTGGCATACACCTGCATGTCGCCGGCAGCGGCGCCACCATCATCGGCATGCTGGATGGCAATGACAACGGGAACGTAGTAGGTGGCATCGGCACAGCTGCCACTGGTGCAGAAAGCAGTGACGGTGCGGTCCCACGAGCGGTTGTCGTCGATGAAGCGCCGCGAGGCACCAATGAGCTGCTGGGCGTTGCCCTTCATCTTCGACACCTGCAGGGCGGTGCGTGCGGCGTCGTTCTCGGCTCCGCCCGTAGTGGCCATCGACAGCAGGGTGCTGCCGGCACGCCGCTCCTGCTCGCCCTTCACCTGCTTAGTAAAGTCAAAGAGGGGGCGCATGAGGGCGTGCATGCGGTTGCTGAACTCGCGGTTGATGTTGTCGAAGAGCGCAGTATAGCGCGACTTGATGCGGTTGAAGTCGCGTGCCATGACGTCGTGCTTGCGGCCCAGCTCATCGCACTGCTGCTTCAGCTCGCCTGCCAGGGCAGTCATGTCGGCAGCCATGCCGGCACTCTGCACGTTAATGTTCTGCTCAATCATGTTGAGGAAGCCGGTAGTGACGTGCTGCACGATGTTTTTCTCGTTGGCACGCTTGGCAGCGATATTGGCCGCCTGGAACCCGGCGATGGCACCGGTAAGCGTTTCGACGCTGGCCACCGACTCGTTGACGCTCTCCTCGAAGGGTTCGGCCTCGATGTTTACGTTGACGGTGATGTCCTTCCGGCGCTTGATGGTCTCGCGCACCAAGTGGCCGTTGCTGTCGAGGTGGGCGTCATGGTCCTCATACTCTATGGTTATCGTCCTGGGGACGGTATAGTTCTCGAGTCTCATAGGCTGTCCTCCTCTCTATAAGGTCTTGAACTGAGCATCAAACATCTTCTCCATCAGCTCCCTGACACGTGGCGGCAGCCCCGCCTTCTCCACCATCTCCATGTAGCTGTTGGCAACGTTGGCGATGGTCTCATCGCGCTCCACCCACTGCATGGACTCGGTAGCTTCGGTCAGTGTCTGCACAGTTCGCAGATAGGCGGCGTCGCCCAGCTGCTGGTGCAGCTGCGGGTTCTCCTTCAGCGACAGCACGGCGGTGCGTCCTTCAGCGTTCTCTTCATCGATGATGACGGGAACGTAATACACCGTCGGCTGTTGTGCGTCGGCATCAGCGGGGAAGAGCAGTTCCTGGGTAGTGTGCTGTTGCTGCTGGTCGTTCATGACGTAGCAGGCCACGTTGTCGATGAGTTTCTGGGCATTGCTCTTCAGGCGGGCTGCAGCTATGGCCTGTGTGGCCCCAAGGCTCTCTGACTGCAGCACGGGCACATCGGACACGAGGCCGTAGATGCGGTTCTCGAGCTGCTTGACGTTCTGCGTACAGTATTGCATGAGAGGTTTGTCCAGCTCGGTGACACGGTTCTTCAGTTCCTGGTTCAGCCCGCTGAAGAGCTTGGCATAGCGGGCGCTGATCATGTTGTAGTCGCCCGTCATGCGGCTCTGCAGGTTCAGCAGTGCCTTTTGCTGCTGCATCAGCTCCACGGCCAAGGCCTGCGCCTGAGCACTTTCGTTGGCCACGCGCTGTGCTATCTGGCTCATCACCACATTGAAGAATCCGGCATCGAGCTTGCCGCAAATCTGTCCTGCCGTGGACCGCTCTTGAGCGATGACGGCGGTTTCCATTACTCCGACAGCGGCGGTGGTGTGACCCACCTGCTGCGTTATCTCGCTCATCTTCTCGGCCAATGGCCGGGTAGAGACGTCTATGTCGTAAGAATCGTTAAACATATTGTGTCCTCCTCCTACTTTTCGTTAGCGTCAGTGTTAACGTTATCGTCGACGTTAGTATCATCCTTAGCGTTTTCGTCTATTTCCTGCAGCGTCGTTGACGCATATCGTGCCACGTTCAGTGACAGCTGCTCGCCCACGGTGTCATCGACCTGTGGCGATGGTGGCAGCACCGACACCTGGGCATAGAGGGGGTTGATGCTGGCCAGGGGGCGACGCCGGGCGTCGAGCTGATCTTGGCTGTCGGCAGCCGAGACAAGGTTCTTGGCCATGCCGTCGCGCAGCGAAGCATCGTAGTACTCGATATACTCGAAGTTGCGGGCACGGTCGTCGATATCGTCCTTCAGTCGTTCCATGTAGTCGTTGAAATCGTCCTGCGCCTTCTGGAACTGTTGCGACTGCAGTTCGAATGAGGCCAGCGTCTCGCCGCTCAGGTCGCCTTTCTTCGAGTCTAACTGCTCGGTCTTCTCGCCTGCCAGCATCTGTCGGTGCATGGTGTCCTTGATTTGTGCCACGCTCTCAATAGTGGCCTTCGAGGCCAGGAACTTGGTCATGTTACTGCGCATGATGTTCACCAGGTCATCGCTCGACGAGCGGTTGCGGCCGTAGAAGTCCTCGGTGTCCTGATGCCACTGGTTTAGGTAGTTGATTTTCTGATTCTTGATATCGTTGTATATACGCAGGCGCTCCATGCGTGTCTCAGCCAACAGGTTCTGCACGATGGGTGCCACTATCTCCTCCTGTATCTGGCTGATGCCGAAAGGCATCGTCGTCACCGTGCCGTCCTCGGCCATCCAGTTACCTGTCTGGGCGTCGTACTTCACCCGCGAGCTGGCTTTCAGCTGGAAGGGACGGTAGTTTTCCACTGTGTCGGAGTAGTTGAAGTTGGTGTTGCGCATCTTCTCTATCTCCTCATGTTCCAGCAACGGCGAGTAGTGGTTGTACGAATTCTTCAGTATGGTGAAGAGCAGTTTATTGGAGCTGTCAATGAGCTTGTTGTTTGAGGCAACCTTCAGTGTGGCAACGGTCTGCACAGCCATGCCGATGTTATTGATAAGGTGCTTCAGCACGTTCTCGAAGTCGGCATTCTGCTGGGCGAACTGTGCGTGGAAGTCGCTGATCTGGCGGAACTCGTCCATCTCCTTCTCGTAGCTGTCGCGGTCAAAGGCGGCCACAACGGGTGCCCCCTCTGTGTCGGTGGCGGCATAACGGGTGAGATAGTCCATCAGCTGGCTGCCGGGCCTGACGAATGGCACACGAATCTCCTTCGCCGTGACGTCCGACAGATAGTAGGCCCCGGTACGCAGCGTGCGGTCCATGGTCCCGAAGTAGTCGTAGAACTTCACGTCCTGTATGGAGCTGGAGTAGTCGGCGGTCTCAACGCTCTCCACCTGTTTGGCCTCTTCCACGATAGGGGCCTCCTTCGACAGCTGCTCCAGTTCCTTCAGCGTGGTGACCAGCGCCTGCGGGTTATTGGCCACCTGCAGGCTGACAGCGGTCTGCGGCGTAGAGCCCGTTAGGTCGATGACCACGCTCTTGTCGCCAAACGACACACGCTTGGCCACCGGAACGTAGACAACACCTATCTTGCTCACCTTGTAGCCACGGAAGATGCCCTGCTTAGCCGTCAGCACCTCCTGCTTGCGCTCGTTTACTGCGTCTATCTCTTTCTGCACGCTGTTGGTGAACGACCACGTCTTATAAGCAAAGGCAGCACCCACAAGCACTAAAATGGCCAGGATGGGATGGGCAACGACGGCCAGGATGATGCCCAGCACGGCAAGGGCGGCGGCGATGCCATAGTCACGGCTAACGGTAGCCTTCTTAGCCTCAATGGCTGCCAGCTCCTCGTCCAACTTGCTGCACTCGGCATCGAACTTGTCTTCCTGATCGATGATTTTCTGTGCGGCATTCAGGTAGAAATCGAACAAGACACTCGCTTGGTCTTGATAGACATCGGTTGATGTTTCAAATACTTTTCCTTTCATAGCGTTCTAGTTTAATATGTTCGTATTCTCTGTGTCAACAGTTGCTGGGCACGTTCCAGCTCATCGTCAATCTGCTCCGCAGCGGCACCTGTACTGACCAGCTGCAGCAGCAGCTTCAGTGACGTGCGCAACTGATTCTCAAAACCTATGGCAGCAGTAGTGCTACTGGGCGAGATGTAGCCAACACGCTCCACCAGCTTGCCGATGGTAGCACGGCGTGCATCGTCAACAATAGGGTTAGACATCGATGCCGTCTGCAGCTGCAATGCCAGTGCCGCCAGCTGCTCTCGGGGCTGCTGACGCTGGTTGCTCAGCTGTTCCACCTGGTTCAGCCGGGCTGCAGAAGCACGGACCGACAGCAATGACAGCACGGCTACAAAGAGGAAGCAGAGCTGGCCAAAGAGCTGCCACAGGAACGGGATATTGAACACAAGGCCCACCACAATGCCAACAATAGCCAGAGAGGCATAGATTCTGGCAGCAGGCATGGCCACTCCCACCGACGGCATGCTGCGCGAAAAATCCTCGGATGAGGCGAAGAGCAGACCGTAGGCATAGCCGAGCATGGTGACGGCACAAGCCAGTACCACGCCGTCGAGAATGAGGACACGGACATCGGCAAACAACCCCGATGCCAGCACGCACAACAAAGCAATCAGGCAGATGGCTACAGCCCACAAAACAAATCGGATGTACTTCATAAAGCTTTCTACTATTTTACCTTATTACCACACTTTGGACAGAAAATGCTGTCAGGCGCAAGTTGAGCACCACAACGCGAACAGAAGGCAGGGGCAACGGCGGGGGCGGCCTGCAAGGGCTGACCACAGTTCACACAACGGCGGCTGCCGCTCAGGTTGTCAGAGCCACAGCGCGGACAAGGATTGTACTCCTTGCCACAGTTGGGACATAAGTGCACGGCATTGGCATCGTACTTCCGACCACAGTTGCCACAGTACACCATGTGGGCATTAGGATTTTGCATTGGCTGCTGTGGTACTGGCTGCTGCGAATGTTCAGCTATAGGGTCGCGGCGCGCCTGGGTGCTCATCGTGTTCATCATGCCCATGGCCAGCACGGCACCCAGCAGACCGTTGTCGCCTCCGGAGAGATTGCTGATAGCTTTCTCCTGTATATCGAATATACGCTGGCGCTCGAATGACTCGCGGTCGGTACCATAGCCACTGGCCAACATAAGGCCCTCCTTGCTGGTGTCTTGCGTGACACGGATGTTGAAGTCGACAAATGTCAGTCCCCACTCACCGATGAGCTGCATGCAGGCCTGACGCGACTGTTGCGACAGCAGGCTCAGGCGCGCGTTCACCTCAGCCACAGAGATGTTCAGCTGATCCACCATCTGGGCTATCTTCTCAGATATGACACGCGTCACCCTGCCCTTTATGGCACTGACCATGTCGTGTTCGCTGAAACAGGGATTGCCATTGACCAGCTTCAGGAAGAAAGGCTCGCCCTCCTCGACCTTGATGCCCAGGTTGGCAGTGGCAATGGCAGGAAAGCCCTGTGGCTTTGAAGGGTCTTTCAGCAGGAAGGTGTCGGTCGTCACCTCCATGTTCACCAAATCAGCCTTGTTGATAAACCACACCGAAGCCAAAACGGGATTGCTGCCACCAAAGGGGATGCCAAAAAGCTTCCTGATGACAGGTAGGTTAGCCGTGTCAAGGGTATAGGGCCGCGCGCCATTAGGAGGGAATTTCTTTTCAATGCGCCCGCCCAACAACAGCAGTGCTTCCTGGCCGACACGTACATTGAGCTGAGTATTCGACGAAAGATTCTTCTCTGGATACTCGTATGCAAAAATCTTCCTTCCCTCAAAATCAAAGTTTGAATGGTCAATGATAGCCATACTGCCACGAATGTCATTTGCACTTACAGCGTCCCTTATAAGCAATTGGTTAGTAGTTACGGTTTTCTATTGGTACACGGACAAAAAAAGTGTGGGTCGCTGTACCAGTTGCTCAGTCCCCACTTCTCAAGGCGTCTCGCATTGCCCCACTGTCAAGGAAGAGCAACGCAGAAGCCCACACGAGAATATGTAATACGATACAACCTCTCTCGCGCGCACCATACTATTATACGTATATGGACACACCAAGGGCTGGCACAATATTTACATATCCCGAAGGCATCTACCGCTGCTTTGCTTCTGACAGTGTCAAGTTTGCGAGACTTTGAGAAGTCAAAGAACAAAGCGTCTTAGTAGACACTTTTCTATCTATGTAGTCCCCACCCCTCCGCTTCTGCGCTTTCCAGCATCAGCTTAGGTGCAAAGACGATGCAAATATAATCAATAAAACTAAAATTGCAAAATTTTTACGGCAAAAAATGACATCAGAAACATCAAAAGCCCCGTGTGCACGTGCACACGGAGCATTTATGGGTTAAAGACCTACGCTGGAGAAATGAAGGCAGCCCTACTGCATCATCCGGCGGATGTGCTGCTCCAGAATATGGAAGGCAGGAGCGACCATGGCACCATGGTCGTGGCCGTCGAGCTCATAGAGGTAGGTATGCTGGTGGCCTGCGAGCCGCATCATGCGAGCCAGGTACTGGTTCTCGTCGTAACGGCCATAGAGCTCCTGTTCACGGTCGCCACAGATGAGCAGCAGCGGCGGGCAGTCAGGACGCACCCAGTAGAGCGGTGCATACTGGTCGATGGTGGGCTGCAGCGGACCGATGCCTTGCATCTTGCGCACATTGTAATGGGTGATGGCCTGGCCGCTGAAGGGAGCACAGAGCCACACGGAGTCGGCATCAACCTGATAGCGGGCAAGCCACGCTTTGTTCAGGCAGAGCATCATGGACAGATAGCCACCGGCGGAATGGCCCGTGACGACAACCCGCCGCACATCGCCGCCATACTCGGCAGCATGGCGGAACACCCAGGCCACGGCCTCGGCGGCATCGTCGATGGTCTTGTCGACAGTGACACTGGGCAGCAGACGATAGTTCGCGGCGATGACGACGTAGCCTTTCTGCTGCAACTGCTGGGGTATATGCTTCTGGCCACCTTCCAGTCCGCCGCCATGGAACCACACCACAACGGGACAGTCATGAGCGGCTTCGGGATAGTAGACATCCAGCTTCAGGCGCTCGCGGGCATAGGCGTCGTCCTTCTGAGTATAGCTGACATCGGTTATCAGCTTATACTGCTGCGCATTAGCCTGGCAGAAGCAAAGTAAAGTAAGAAGTAAAAGGACGGTCTTCTTCATGATGATTCCAGCTTGACCGTTACAGTCCTTTCGCCCAGGTTTCCATCTCTGCTTTTGACACGCCGTTGAGCAGCTTGCCGTCCTTCCAGTTCAAGTCGGGATAGGCTTTCTTCAGGTCACCGACCGACTTGCTGATATCGCTGCCGCCAGAGGTGGCAAAGGGTATGAGGGTCTTGCCCTTCAGGTCGTTGGCCTCGATGAACGTGTTGACAATGGTTGGTGCGGTGTACCACCAGATGGGGAATCCGATGAAGACGCGGTCATAGTCGGCCAGGTTGTCCACCTTGCCCTTGACGGCAGGACGTGATGTGGAATCGGCCATCTCCACTGATGATCGTGACTGCTTGTCGCGCCAGTCGAGGTCAGCCTCGGTATAGGGCACTTCGGGCTGTATCTCGTAGAGGTCGCCGCCCGTTGCCTCTGCCAGCTGCTGTGCCGCAGCCTTGGTTGTTCCTGTGGCCGAGAAGTAGGCCACTAATGTTTTCTTCGTCACCTGGTTTTCGGTCTGTTGCACGGGTTTCTGCTTTTGCTGTGCACAGGCTGCCATGAGGAGTGCAGCCATGGTGCAGATGATTAAACTGATTCGTTTCATAATAATAAAGGTATTTTATTGATTAGTATTTGTAAACGGCACGATAGCTTCGTAGTAGCGGGCCTTCTGTTGCAGCTTCAGCGGATAGGCCCGCGAGCTGCTGGGCATGCGCAGGAGCTGCATGGTGCGCCCCTGCCAGGAGAAGGTCACGCTGCCGCCGACGGGAGGTGCTGTGACGCCGAAATGGGCGCTGAGCACGTCGCACGACTTCTGTCCTGTGGCAACGACGGCAGCACACTGTGGCAGCTGTGAGAGCAGCGCATCGAGGTCGGTAGGCTGCACTATCTCCAGGTCCTTGTCGCTGGCAGTGTTGCGTGTGCGCACCACGGCGGTGGCGGTGTCGTAGAGGGCGATGCCTCGTGCGCGCAGGAAGGCTTCGATGTCGCTCTGGCGGAAACGCCTGGCAGGGAGGTCGACGAAGTGGTCCTTGTCGGCAAAGAACACCAGTCCGAAGATGCGCCACATGTCGTTCTGGAAGTTGGGATAGAAGAAGTCCATGCACCAGCGGCTGCGCGATGGCGGGAAGCTGCCCAACATGAGTACACGGGCGCCGGAAGGCAGGAAAGGTTGCAGGGGATGTAGTTCCATGGAGTTAAAAGCCGCCTGGGGCGGGGGGTATTAAAACAAGCAACGAATTAAACCGAATCACGCACAAATATCATATTTATTCGTGGCATTCGATTTAATTCGTTGCCAGGTAGACTAAGTTCAAGCTACCCTATTACTTGAAGGGCAGATACCAGTTCTTGCTGTCGAGCAGCCGCTGTTCCAGTGCCTGGTCGGCGGGCTGGTTTCGGTTGGCAATCTTGCGTGCGAGCCACTGGCTGCCGTAGTTGGCTCCGTAGAGGGCATCGGTGTTCTTGTGGCGTGCCAAGCGGCAGAGGTCGCTGAAGCGGTGACCCTCGAAGGCGGTCTCCAGAGCCAGCTCGTCGCAGATGAGGTCTTCCACTGCGTTGATGGTGTCCTGCAGCGTGTTGCCCACGGTGATGCCATAGAGTTTCTGCAGCTCCTGCATCTTCAGCCCTGCCATGCGGTCCAGCCGATAGGGCGACTTACCGCTGTTGTAGGTAGATCCGCCGGCAGCAGTACTGTGCGGATAGTCGCTGGCAGCCTTGCCGGCACCGTGAACATGGATGCCATAGGCTTCAGCAGCAAGGAACTTGGTGCGGTTCTCGGTAGAGAGCAGCGGATAGGTGGTCTGCAGCTTGCGACGTGTGTCGTCGGTGATGTACGTCATGTAGTAACTGCCATCGGCATAGGACATCAGCATGTTCTCGCTCACACCGTCTTTGAGGATGGCGAAGGCTGCATCGGGCATGCCCAGACGGTTGAAGGCCTCAGCCAGGCGCAGCCATATGGTGCTGGTGCGATAGAGCACGATATTGGCATTGTTGAACTTCGTCATCCACTGTAGCGTGGAGTCCTCCTCCACCTCCTGGTGCATGACGCTGCGCAGGCGCATGTCGCCGGCCTTTGCGATGCCTATGCTGTCGAACATATTGGTCTGGTTGGCATGGGTGACAGGATAGTAGAACTCCGTAGAGTCGGAGAGCATGTTATAGGCATCCGAGGGCAGCAGCTGCACCTCGTCGATGTATGGTGCTCCGCTGCGCACGCCTGACTCCGGCGTGGCATAGTAGTCGAAACCGAAGGCGAGGGGCACCTGTGTGGTGGGGCCGTTCTGGGCCGTGGTGGCCATGGGGATGTAGCTGATGATGTCGTTCTGGGCGTTGCGCGAGAATAGGACGTCAGCCCACTGGTTGGCCCCGGAGCGATAGTCCTGATAGACGGCGAGACTGCTGAAGTTGCTCTGGTCAGGCAGGTCGTCGTCGAGCATCATACCGCCAGAGCCACCCATTCCAAGTCGTCCGCCGCCACTAGCGGTGAGGCTGTTCTTCGACATCATGGGGGCCACGTATGGCGCTGCCACTTGGTCGGCCACTTTCGTCAGGTAGGTGACGTAGTGGCGGGCGGCAGCGTCGTAGTCCTCCACCTCGAGATACATGTCGCCCAGCACCACATCGACGGGGATGAAGCACAAGCGCGGGAAAAAGTTCTTTTGAGCGCTCTCCCAGTTGGGAGCTCCAATGCCGATGGGAGTAGTATTGGTAGTGGTCAGCGTGGGCACTGAGAATCCGGTGTAGCGCTCCAGCTCGGGAGCGAGCTGTGCCACCATCTCGCTGAGGGTGAGCTCGGGATAGCCCCGGTCTATCTGCGAGATCTGCGTCAGCGGCTCGGTGAAGAAGGGTACGCGCTCGTAGTTGCGCCCCAGCTGCAGGTAGGCCCAGGCACGGATGGCCATGATGGCGGCATACTCGCGGATGACGACGTTGGTGGAGCCGTTGTAGAGGGCGGTGTCGGCATGAGCGATGTAGTAGTTGCAGTTGTTGATGACACGATAGTAGACG
>OCTX011965387.1_pt1 | contig 16662 bp, 8 predicted proteins | sample 1539691 | NCBI WGS metagenome assembly OCTX01 (sample SAMN02144231, study PRJEB22623) | gut metagenome | biome: sheep rumen | host: Ovis aries | place: New Zealand | reverse complement strand
GCCCTTATCAAGCAACAGCGTGACATACCAAGGCACACCACCCGTAATGCTATACAACGCCAGCAAATCTTCTGGTGTATATTCTGGGTTGAAGTCTTTCAGTATTTGTTTAAGAACACCCGTGGTAAACGGCTCAAGCACCATCTTCTCATCGGCACGCCCGAACAGAGGTTCTTCCTTGTCTTCGAATATCTTGGTCATTAGCGTGAACACCGAACCGCTGATAATCAGATTCAGATGACTGCTTCGCTTATGTAAGTCCCAGTCGCGCTGCATATCGCTGAAGATTGCAGGATTTATCTTCAGAAAATTCTGAAACTCGTCAATAACCAATGTGAACGGACGGTTCTCTGACAGCTGAAGTACGAACCTGAACACCTCGGAGAAAGTGTTTGGTGTGCCAAGTATTGGAACATCCAGTTTCTCTCGTATCTCACGCACGTAGTCCTGACAAAGAAGCGTCTCCGCTTTCTTTCCCACGAAGAAATACATAACAGTTTCGTCGCTGCATCTCAGCGAGAGTTCTGTCTTTCCGATACGTCTGCGTCCCATCAGCACGGTCATCTTTGCCTCGGTCTTGCTTCTGTGAAGCACTTCGCCAAGCACCTGTTGCTCTTTTTCTCTATCGTAGAATCTCATTTCCTAAAATAGTATTCGTTATTACGGTAACCGTCATTACTTTTGCAAAGATACAACAATAATCTTAACTTCCAAACAAAAACAAAGGAAAAAATCACTACTCACACATTTCCGCGATTTCCTATTCTATTATAATGACATCTCATTTGAGTGCCGTAAACGATATGTTTAGCGGTGAAAACGATATGGTTTACAATTCGCAAATACATGACTTTTGTGGTTTTTCGCAAGACCTCCCGTTTTTTAGGTTAATTCGTTCTGAATCAGCGATTTAATATTTTTAAGACCTCCCGTAAGACCTCCCGTAAGACCTCCCATAGACCTCACCTAACACCTCCCGTCATGCTGCCTTGGTTTTCGATTGGTCTGTCGATTGCTCAATCATTTCAAATGCACTAAACGGGAGATCTTAGGTGAGGTCTATGGGAGGTCTTACGGGAGGTCTTAGGTGAGGTCTTGCTTGGCCTCTTGTTCTATAATCCATTCATACTCAGTAATTTAGGAAAAACGACGGGAGGTCTTGGCAAAAAGATTGCAATTCACATAATAATTCACAATTTACAATTCTCAATCCTCAATTATTCCTCAGAATTTACTGATTTCTGCCATAAAAGAAGGGCGCCTGCTATAGGTCTCACGGAAAAAATCTGCCAACTGATGTGCCGATTCCTTTCCTCCTGTTATTTTCTGCATTGCATTCATTGACTGCCGAATACGGGTGTAGTGTTTGGCTCCCATGTTACGAGAAGCATAGTCTTTGAGCATAGTGACATATTCTGTCAGGATTTCGGGCGCATGTTCTTTGTTTACCTTTTGGGCATAGTTGTCGTACAATCCCAATGTGTGATGGTCTTCTCTCATCAAGAGACGGTACAGTCGTTCGCCATCATGCTCAGCCACGTATATGTCTGCCTCTATGCTTTCATAGAGCCATACGTTCATATTTGTCTGGGTCAGTAGTTCTTGAAGGAAATCAGACCACTTCCCTTTAGGAACAAGTTTTTTCAGACGATTATAATTCTTCATAGAACCTCTCTCGCTGATGAACAATTCGCGGCAGACATTCTGCTGATTTTGTCGGTCACCCATTTTGTCGTAGATGTCGTACTCTATTTCAAGCCAAACGGTTCTTCTGCCTGAATCCGATTTGTTCCCATCTTCTGCCAGGGTAAGTGCGGCTTTCAGTTCACCAGCATCTATCACCCTTTGAATTTCATCCTTCCTGATTCCTGGCAGATACAGATATTTTTTGATAGTTTCATCGGCATCTTGAAGACGGTTCATTTTTACCAGTAGTTCAGCCTTCTTCCTGACATATTCTTCCAATTCGCTTTCTCGTGTCGTTTCGCGCATCATTTCGTCAATCATATTAAGTATGGTTTCGTTTGATTGAGATGCTGCCAAAGCCTCACGCAACAATTTGTTGATGTCTATATAATCATACTGATGAAGATTGGACTTCACCGTCATTCTAAGCAACGAAATAGTCCTGTCTTTGTCTGACTGGAGAATGTTCTTGTCAGCCAATGCGTCGACCATCAGCTTACCATAGTCCTCGAATAGTTCACTAATGGCATATTCCTCCATCTCGTCTACATAGTTCAGGTCTTCTTCTCTGCCAAACTCAAACATACGCATGGCAATTTGGAGAGCAGCCTGAGCATTACCCATTTCCAATAAACGACGTGCATCCTTCAATACCTCAGAGCCTACTTTAACCACGTTTTTCCAATCTGTCACGTCATACCTGTGCCATCTGTCACCGACGTTCATTGTATCCATGAAAGCATACTCTAATCGGGATAAGGAATCTGATGCGCCTTTCTTCTTGTTAAGATATTTCTTCACAAGGAAGCGTGTCATATCTTCTCCAAACTGCTGATGGGTTTTGGCGTAATTGCCAACGAAAGACTTCAAGTCTTCCATTGAAGCCAGTTCCAATAACTTGTCAAATTCACTTTTTTCCATCTATATTATCCCAATACCGTTTTAAGTTTTCAAATCGTTGATAGATATTTGTTTTATACATAGATACGTTGCCCTCATAGTAAGGATTAGCAATCATACGTGAAACTTTATTGAAGTCACCGCAGGCACCGATGTCGACAAGTTCCGTTGCAAACATCTCCCGAAGTTCAGGAAGCAGTTCTTTTGCTTGTATGTCAATCAGGTCATTAAGCATCATTCCAGCCAAGACATTGTCTATCCATTGTGTTTTTGGCAGCATCTTTGTGGCAAAGCGGATAGCTTCGCGGAACCATTCTATTACTTCAGTGCGTCGTTGGGGCTGTGCAATTGCTATATAAGCAACGGTACTGAATACATGGCATTTAAAGAACGTTTCAAGACCTTCCTCCTTGATGAAGTTCATGAGTGTATCAAGTTTATTTTGGCCGAGCAAATAGAGAGTAGGTACAATGATCTCGCTGCCATAATCGCCAAAATGATAGTCCCTGAATTCGAGAGACTGGCGTAGCGTTTCCAGCACCACATTGAGGCTGCTTTCCTCATTGCCCACTTCGCCTAATAAGATAATGCAGTTTGGTATGATGCCAGTATAACCGTTAGGGTCGTACTCGTCGGGAATGCCATCACAGGTTTGTCCGATATGGTAAAGTACCATTTGCTCAAGATCACGACGCAGGGTGTCGTGTGGTAATGCCAGGATTCGACTAATCAGTTCTTCGGGCAGATACATGGCATTTTTCGTGTCCTGCAATTCTTGGTAGAGCCATCCTGGACTTTCGGGTTGGAGTGTTTTGGGGTAGTCAGGATGGTGGTAAGTATATTTCGTATTGGGACCATAACTCTTGAAAAGCGGACTATCTTTATAATTTTCCATTTTGTCAAGAATTTCTTCTTCACTCAAGTCAGCGTCTTCATAGTCGGTTTTCACGGTAAACGTATAGTTTCCTTCGCCCAGATTCTTCTTCAATAAGGGAAGGTAGCGACTGAGTTCCAAGTTGTTGTTTGCCATCAGCCAGTGCTTGCCATTGTGTCCGAACTCATATTCTATCAGCGGTATATCGTCGGTATCCTCCTCAAGCATATATTTCGTGATGGCAAACGACTTGTCTGGTGCAATGCCAGCCTCCTCCGCCCAGGCGACAGCACCATACACCCAGTTGTGAGCTTCCTCGTATGAACACTCGATGATGTTGGGCATACGGTCCAACATTTCTTCCAACTCATCTTCTTCAAGTCTGAGGCGATAGAAAGAGTCTTTTACGCCAAGGCAGTAGATGTCTATCAGATAAAGAGCAACACTGATGCGTCCGCCTGTATGTCGACGAGTGACTATCACGTATCCCTCGCCATATTCGTGCATGTCCTCTGAGACAAAACATGTGCCTATCTCCAATGAACGAGCACGTTGTTTCATAAACTTTTCGGGTGACAAGAATTGCTGTCCTGTCTGCTGGTTCTTTTGTTTTTTCTTTGCCATGATCTCTATTTTGATTATGGTGCAAAGATACGCTTTTTCCTTGAAATTTAGCATATTATCCCTATCTTTTCTTTATGTATCCAAAAAACATATTGTTTGTCGTTCGTTGAAAAAAGTGACAAGGATAGTCAACATTCCAAATTTTTTTATATTTTTGCAGGCAGAATAAATGAAGAGGAAAATGCTAAAGACTATTGTACATACTGTGTTATATGTTTCAGCAGTGGTGTTTTTATTTGCCTCATGCGCTGAAAGGAAGGAATATAGTATTGGCGTGTCGCAATGTGCAGAAGGACGGTGGCGCGAGAAAGTGAACAATGAGATGCTAGCAGCCCAACACCTGTATGAACAAGATGTGAAGGTGACCATAGCGAGCGCTCACGACGACACACAGTTGCAAGTAAAACAGATAGATAGTCTGGTAAATGCGGGCATCGATTTACTGGTGGTGGCTCCCAATGAAGCGGAACCCATTTCAGCTGCCATTGAACGCGTCAGACAAAAAGGTATTCCCGTGATTTGCTTCGACCGCAAAGTAAAAGGTGATAACTATACAGCCTTTATCGGCGGCAGCAACGTAGAGGCTGGCCATGCTATCGGTGTGAACGTGGTTGATGTGGCTCATGGTATTATTGCGTCTGGTCACAAACCATTGGTGCTGGAGGTGACAGCATTGATGAGCAGTTCACCAGCACAAGAGCGCCATGAAGGTTTTGCCAAAGCTCTTGAAGGTCATAACGAGTTGGACTACGTGTGTCGCGAGGGCGATTGGAGTTCGGAAACCACCTGTCGTATCGTGAAAGAGCAGATAGAGTCGGGACGGTTGCCAGACATCGTGTTCTGCCATAACGACGGTATGGCAACAGGTGCCTACAAAGCTTTGGTGGAAACGGGCACGGAAGGCAAGATTTTCATCTATGGTATCGATGGTATGCCTGACGAAGGACTTGACTATGTACAATTCGGACATCAGTTGGCCAGCTACGTCTATCCCACTGGAGGCGAAGAAATCATTAGATTGGCGCTAAACATCTTAACTGGGAAACCATACGAGCGCGAAAACAAGTTGGATGGCATCTTGGTAGTACGGGAGAATGTATGGTCTATCGCCACAACCACCAAAGAATTGATGAGACAAAACGAGAATCTGGTGACCATTCAGGATAAGTTGGAGGACTATTTAGGTTTGTATAACACGCAACACAAAGCGCTCATAGCCAGCATCGTACTTATCATTCTGTTGGTTATTGCCGTGCTCGCTATCTGGCGTGCTTACGTGTTGTCACAACGTGCCATCAAGAAACGACAGGCGCTGAACGAAGAGGAAACGTTGTTCTTTACCAACCCGGACAGCCGCAAGGTGCGCCAAGTGTTTGATATCTCCACGGAAGAGTTGCCTACCCCCAAGTCGCAAAACACCATCTTTGCAGAGATGCTAAATGATGCTATTCGTCAAAATATGTCGAATCCATCGCTAAAAATGGAGGATTTAGGTGAGACGGTAGGACTGAGTCGCGTGCAACTATATCGTAAGGTGAAAGCCATTACCGGACTTTCACCAGTGGAATTGCTCCGACAGATGCGTCTGCAACAAGGTTATGTGTTGTTGACCACCACCAACAAGACCGTTCAGGAGATAGCCTACGAAGTAGGATTCGGCACACCAGGCTATTTTTCGAAGTGTTTCCGTCAGCAATACGGCAAATATCCCATGGAATTGAGGAATTCAACAAATGTGACTTAATAGTCAACTATTGTTCCGTGTAACATTTTTATGGGTCTGCGAACGAAAATTGATAGTCTTTTTTCGTTCGCAGACTTAATTTTGTGGCAATTAATTAGATTATTAACCTAAAATTGCAAGTAATGGAACAAATGAAAAGATTCATTCTGAGTTTCCTTTCGCTGCTGAGCGTTACTTTTATGTACGCGCAAGGCGGTGAAATCTCCGGCACCGTGGTCGATGCTACGGGAGAACCCATCATCGGTGCAACGGTGATGGAGCAGGGAACGTCGAACGGCACTGTTACCGACATCGACGGAAATTTCAAAATCAAGGTGGAGGCAAACAAGACGCTTGTCTTCACGTACATTGGTTTTCAGCCCCAGGAACTTCCTGCCCAAGATGGCATGAAAGTTGTGATGAATGACGACGCTCTGTCGTTGAACGAGGTTGTCGTGACGGGTTACACCGTCCAACGCAAGGCCGACTTGACGGGAGCCATCTCGACGGTCAGCGTTGACGAAATTGCCAAGCAGAACGAAAACAACCCGATGAAGGCCTTACAAGGTCGTGTGCCTGGTATGAACATCTCTGCCGATGGTAATCCTTCGGGTGCCGCTACGGTTCGCATTCGTGGTATCGGTACGCTGAACGACAACGACCCTCTCTACATCATCGATGGTGTGCCTACAAAGGCGGGTATGCACGAATTGAACGGTAACGACATCGAGAGCATTCAGGTGTTGAAAGATGCCGCTTCGGCATCTATCTATGGTTCACGTGCTGCCAATGGTGTCATCATCATCACCACCAAAAAAGGTAAGGACGGTAAGATCAAGGTGAACTTCGACGGAAGCGTCGCCACCTCGTTCTATACCAACAAAATTGAGACGATGAATGCCAGCGAATGGGGTCGTGCTTTCTGGCAAGCCTCTGTGAACGATGGTTTGAACCCCAACAACAACAATCTTGGCTACAACTACGATTGGAGTTACGACAAGATGGGCAATCCCGTGCTGAACCGTATGACCATGAACATGTTCCTTGACGAGAACGCTACGGTGCGCACAGGTGATACCGATTGGTTTAAGGAGATTACCCGTACTGGTGTAGTGCAACAATACAACCTCTCGGTGAGCAATGGTTCGGAGAAGGGTCACTCATTCTTCTCAATGGGCTACTACGATAATCAAGGTACCATCAAGGACAGCTACTTCAATCGTCTGTCTGCTCGTGCCAATGCCGATTATAAGTTGTTTGATGGCAATCTCGTGTTAGGCGAGAATTTCACCATCAACCGCACGAAGGGTGTAGATGCTCCTGGTGGCGTGTTGGAACATGCTTTGGAGTTCAACCCCAACTTCCCCATCTATGCTGAGAACGGCAAGTATGCTCAGGCTTTGGGCGCTTACTCTGAGCGTGAGAATCCGTTGAGCATGATTGACAATGCTAAAGACAATGAATATACTCAATGGCGTATGTTCGGAGATGTACACTTGAGTGTTACTCCATTCAAGAATTTCATGGTTCGCACGACGTTAGGTATGGACTATACTCAGAAAGAACAACGCTTCTTCACATATCCTATCGCCAATGGTAAGGTGATGCGTACCGAATCGGCCGTAGAAGGCAAGCAGGAACACACCATGCGTTGGATGTGGAACGCTATTGCCACCTATAATTTAGAAATTGACAAGCATCGTGCCGACTTCATGATTGGTACCGAGGTCAACCGTATGGATTATAAGATGAATAGTGCCAAACGTTACGAACTGGCCATTCTGAATACCGATTACATGTGGCCCAGCGCAGGTGCAGGTCGTCAGTTGGCTGAAGGTTTCGGCGAAGGCTTCTCTTTGGTATCATTCTTCGGTAAGGCCAATTACACCTACGACGACAAGTATCTGGCTTCGTTCACCATCCGTCGTGATGGTTCCAGCCGTTTCGGTTCTCACAATCAATATGGTACCTTCCCATCGTTTAGTGCCGGTTGGCGCATCAGCGAAGAGAAGTTCATGGAGAACACCCGTAGCTGGCTCGACAACTTGAAGTTGCGCTATTCTTGGGGACAAACTGGTAACCAAGAGATTTCTAACACCGCTCGCTACACGCTCTATAAGTCAATGGTATCAACAGGTCTTTGGAATAGCGACCAGGCTGGTTCATCTTATGACATTGCCGGCAAGAATGGTGGTTACGATTTGGATAATGGTTACGTGCGCAATCAGCGTGGTAACGATGACATCAAGTGGGAGACCAGTACCCAGCACAACATCGGTGTTGACTTCAGTCTTTTGCAAGGTGACATCTACGGTAGCTTCGATTGGTTCAACAAGAAGACCACCGACATCCTCCTCTTCATGGAAGGCATTGCTGCCATGGGTGAAGGCAATGGTCAATGGATTAATGCTGGTGAAGTGAAGAACAACGGTTGGGAACTTTCATTAGGTTATCGTCATCATTTGGCAAATGGCTTCTCATGGGACATCAACGGTAACATCAGCCGTTACAACAACGAGGTTTCAAAACTTCCTGAGACGGTGGCTGCCAGCGGACGCTATGGTGGTAATAGTAAGAAGACCGTCATCGGTCATCCTATGTACTCACAGGTTGGTTTTATCTACGACGGTATCTTCAAGACTCAGGAAGAGATTGACAACCACGCCATTCAAGAAGGTGCAGGCTTGGGACGTATCCGCTATAAGGATTTGAACGGCGACGGTTTCATCACCGAAGACGACCAAGATTGGATTTACAATCCTACGCCTGATTTCACGTGGGGTTTGAATATCTACTTACAATATAAAGACTTCGACCTGACCATGTTCTGGCAGGGTGTGCAAGGCGTTGATATTGATTGCCGCGGCTTTAAGTCACAGACCGATTTCTGGGCAAACTCCTTGATTAACGTGCCTTACCTGAACAAAGGCGTGCGCGTGCTCGATGCATGGACTCCGTTAAATTATGGTAGTGAGATTCCCGCTCTGACGTTGTCAGACACCAACCGCGAAGGACGTATCTCGTCTTACTACATTGAAAACGGTTCGTATGTAAAACTTCGTACCATCCAGTTGGGTTACAACGTACCCAAGAGCTTTACCGATAAACTGCATTTGGAGCGTATCCGTCTCTATGCTTCGGCTCAGAACTTGCTAACCATCAAGAGCAGTAAGTTTACTGGTGCTGACCCAGAGAACCCTGGATTCAACTATCCCATCCCTCTCAACCTCACATTCGGACTCAATGTCTCATTTTAATGAAGAATAAACATTTAAACGAAATAAATCAATATGAAACACAATATAAACAATAAGGAAAGAAGCAAGAACATGACGATGAAGTTGCTCGGCGCAGCATTCTTCATACTTCAGTCTTCATTCTTCATTTCTTGCAGCAACTTCCTTGATGAGCAGGTACCGCAGGCTACGCTGACTCAGGACGAGGTAAAGAAACCTGAGTACATCGACAACGTGCTGATTTCTGCCTATGCTGGATTGCTCAGCATCGAGGATATGAACTCCTCGTTCTCGCTCTGGAACTACGACACTCGCTCAGACGATGCTTACGTAGGCGGTTCTAACCCCTCTGACGGTGAGGCTTTCCACATCTTGGAGAAGCATGCTACCGTGATGACTACCGACTGGCCCTACAATGACATTTGGAATCGTTTCTATAAATACCTGTCGCGCATCAGTTTGTCGCTCGACATGTTGGCCGTTGCCGACCAAGATAACGCTACCATCCAACAACGTACGGCTGAGATGAAGTTCTTGCGTGCTTATGGTCATTTCCAATTGAAGCGTCTGTTCAAGAAGATTCCTTTCGTGAACAAACTCAACATGCAAGAAAATGATTATAACAACCTTACGAACACGGAATACACCAACGACGAGGGTTGGCAACAGATTATCAACGACCTCGAGGATGCTTATGCAGTATTGCCCGCTACGCAGAAAGACAAGGGTCGTCCCACCAAGGCCGCTTGTGCAGCTTTCTTGGCAAAGGTTTATCTCTATAAGGCTTATCATCAAGACGAGGAAAACTCGAATAGGGTGACTTCCATCAACGAAGCCGACTTGCAAAAGGTGGTAGAGTACACCACTCCAGGCATCTATGCTGGCTATGGATTGGAAAACGACCTTCACAACAACTTCCGTCCTGAAGAGCAATATGAGAACGGCAAGGAGAGCATCTGGGCTATTCAGTATTCAAAGAACGACGGTACCGTATATGGCAACCTGAATTTCTCTTACCGACTGATTGTTCCATGTATTCCTAAGGTTCACGACGCTGGTTGCGACTTCTATAAGCCATCTATCAACTTGGTGAATGCTTATCGTACCAATAGCGATGGTCTGCCTCTCTTCGACGCTCCTGCCACCGCCACCGATTATGAGGTTGGTTCCGCACAAACCGTTGACCCACGTCTCTTTGAGACCGTAGGTGTGCCTGGTACTCCTTATATGTTCAACCCCAACTTCATGATTAACAAGTCCAATACGTGGAGCCGCTCAGGTGGTATGTATGGTTACTTCGTTTCGCTGAAGCAGAACGTAGACCCATCACTCACCGATACCTACCTCTTCGTTTGCGACAACCAGTGGGCAAGTTCCATGAATCGAGTAGTCTTCCGATATGCAGACGTGTTGCTGATGCGTGCAGAGGCTCTCGCTCAACTTGGTAATACTGCCGAGGCTATCTCATTGGTCAACCAAGTACGTCAACGTGCCATGTCTATGACTACCAGTAGCGTAGTAGCTAACTATCCCAATAAATATGGTGTTCACTATGCCATCGGCAAGTACAATGGTTCTTACTCCAAGGAAGAAGCCTTGAAGATTGTCAAGATGGAACGCCGCTTGGAGTTGGCCATGGAGAGTGAGCGTTTCTTCGACCTCGTACGTTGGGGCGAAGCTGCTACTGTCATCAATCGCTTCTACACCACCGAAGGTGAGAAGATGAACTTCCTCAGTGGTTCGCTGTTTACTGCCAATAAGAACGAGTATCTGCCTATTCCTGATGACCAAATCAAGGCAGCTAACGGACACTATACGCAGAACTGCGGACAATGGTAATTATATATGAAGAGTGAAGAATCAATATAACGAAATAAAAACAATATGAAACACAATATGAATTATAAGGAAAGAAGCATGAAAATGATGATGAAGTTGCTCTGCGCAGCATTCTTCATTCTTCATTCTTCGTTCTTCGTTTCCTGTAGCAATGACGACCATACGGGCAGTATCGACGTGAGCGGTTCATGTCTCGTACAGAAATTCGTGCTGAACGGAAAATACGAAGGTATGATTAATACCGAGAAACGATTGATCAAGATAAAGGTACCTGTTGACTTCAACCAGAAGGACAATATGGAAATCACGAGTTTGGAAGTATCATCTGGAGCTAAGACGAATATGAAAGTGGGCGACCGCGTGAATTTTGATGCCGACCGTACGCTGCATATCACCAATGGTGACCTTGTGATGGATTATCAGATTAGCGTACGCAATGATGAGGCGCTGATGTCACTCTTTATCCTTGAAGGTGTGAAGGGAGCCATCAATCAGGATGACAAGACCGTTACGGTTTCGGTAATGGCCAATAGCGGTATCGATCTCGAAAACGCTACTTTCGAAGTAGTGTGCAGCGAGGATGCTACATGTAGCCCTGCCAGTGGCACGAAAGCTAATTTCAAGGAACCCGTTCGGATAACGTTGAACGACAACACGGCTTCCAACACCTATACCGTCTATGTAACGCTCATCGAGAATCCCGTTGCCATCTTCGTTGGCGATGCAGAGAATGTTGAGTTGCTCAACGACGAGGAAAAGGCTGCCGCTAAGTGGCTCACGGGTAGTATTGAGGGAGCCGCATACGCATCATGGGATATGGTGGCCAGCGGAAGCATCTCGCTCGACGAGTGCAAACTCATCTTCTTCCACCGCCATAGTCCTGCTTATGGCAATTACAATGGCTTTGCTGAGGCTGCTACGGGTGCCATGACGGCATTGCCTAAGATGAAGGATTTCTGGAAGCGTGGCGGTGCTTTCGTGCTGAGTCGTTCGGCTGTGAACTACGCTATTGCTCTCGGTGCAATGCCTGAAGACGCTTATCCCAACAACTGCTGGGGCGGCGGTGGAGGTGAAGGCTCCGATTTGATGGGCGATGATCCTTGGCACTTCTTTGCCTACGATACCAACCACCCATTGTGGAAGAACCTCAAGGCTTATCCTAATGCTGCGCCAGATGCTATCTATACGCTCGACAATGGCTACACCATCTGTAACACCACGTCGCAATTTGCCCTCTGGAGTCCTTATACCGGACAAGAAGCCTTCGAGTCTATCACGGGTGCTCGTGCCCTTAGTCATGGTGGCGACGGTGCTATCGTGGCATGGGAACTGAAAGCCGCCAACGGCAACTTCGGCAAGGGTGGTATCATCTGCTTCGGCTCAGGTCTCTTCGACTGGAACTCGCCTACGCCTTACACGTCTGTATATCACGATAATATGGGTGGCATCATGCTCAACGCGTTCGATTATCTAACGAAGTAAATTTGAAGAATTGTAAAATTGAATAATTATGAAAACGAATAATATAAAGCATTACCTCCTTGGTTGTCTCGTTAGTTGTGGATTAGCCGCTGCAGCGACAACCCTCGCCTCTTGTTCTGACGACAAATTCGCTGGCGACCCTGCCAAGGACTGGAACGGAACGACCACCTTCTTTGCTCCTACCGATAATCAGGGCTTCGGAACATACTATACCCCTGCTATCGGTCGAGTGGGAGACCCCATGCCTTTCTACGATCAGAAGGCTGGCGACTTCAAGGTGCTCTATTTGCAGGAGTTTATCAACAACATGTCTCATCGCTTCCATCCCATCTGGGCTGTTTCTACTTCCGACGGAGCCAACTACGAGTCGCTGGGCGAACTGATTCCCTTCGGAGCTAACGACTACCAGCAGGATGCTGCCCTCGGTACGGGATGTGCATACGAGAAAGATGGTGTCTATTATATCTACTATACGGGTCACAACGGCAATTGCAAAAACCGTGAGGTGGTGATGCGTGCTACGTCTACCGACTTCAAGACGTGGACGAAAGACGAACTCTGGACGCTTAAAGGTCCTGACTTCGGCTATTCAAGCAACGACTTCCGCGACCCGCAAATCTTTGTTGCTGACGATGGCCTCTATCACATGCTCATCGCTACTTATCCCGTCAATGGAGGCGACCCCGTCTTCGCTGAGTTCAAGTCTTCCGACCTGAAGAGCTGGGAGCACGTTGGTCGTATCCGCATGATTTGGGACCGTATGCTTGAGTGCCCCGATGTGTTCAAGATGGGCGACTATTGGTATCTGGTATATAGCGAGAGCTTCCGCGCTTCATGGAGCCGCAAGGTGAAGTATATGATGGCGAAGACCTACGAGGAACTGAAGAACTGCTTCAACGATGGTCCTAAATGGCCTGCCGACGGTCATGAGGGAGTGCTTGATAGCCGTGCCTTCTATGCTGGTAAGACAGCTTCCAACGGTACCGACCGCTACATCTGGGGATGGTGTCCGTTCCGCACGGGTGCTGACATTCACGAGAAGAACACCAACGTGGGTGCTGGCGACGGCAACGAACCTGCATGGAGTGGGGCGCTCGTATGTCACAAGATTATCCAACATGCCGACGGAACCCTTACGCTCGGTGCCGTTCCTGCCATGGCTGCCAAGTATAACAAATCTGCCGATGCTACTATCGTAGAGAATAAAGGTTACAGCAATGGCACATTGAGTGGCGATGGAGCCTACGTGCTTTACAACCGACTGGGTGTTTGCAACCACATCTCGTTCACCGTGAAGACTTCCAACAACTGGGATAAGTTTGGCGTTTCGTTCGCACGCGGTACCGATTCCAAGAAGTATTACACTATGGTCGTTAATCCCGAATGGGAAGATGGCCGCAAGGTAAACTTCGAACAAGAAGGTGCAGAAGGCAAGGGCTTCATCGAGGCAGCCGACGGCTATAACTTCCAGCGTCCAGCCGACAATGTCTACCACATCGACATCTACACCGACAACTCAGTTCTGACGCTCTACATCAACGATGTCTGCGCTTACACGCAACGCATCTACGGCATTCAGAAAAACTGCTGGAGCATAAACAACTATGGCGGTTCCATCACGGTCAGCGACGTGAAAGTGAGTCAGCAATAAACCAACCCAAAACTATCATCCCTCCTCAACTGCCAACAAGCAAATAGGGAGGACAGGTGCAATACGCTTTTAGTTAATTTGTTTTGCGACCCGATACCAGTTCTGCGAAACGGTATTGGGTCGCTATTTTTATCCCACGCATCAGCCGATATATCTTTCATCTCTCACCATAAAAACTAATCTCTTGTTTCTAACCCTCTTACTTTCTAAAAAGCATATCTCTCACTTCTCACTTCTCACCTCTCACCCCTCACCTCTTAATTACCTTCCTGCTTGTCCCATCGGGCATACGGATGATGTTGAGGCCATGCTGCATTTCATGGATGCGCATACCGTTCATGTTGTAGATGATGGTAGGATGGGAGAGAGGGGATGAGTGAGCGACAATCTCCTGCACGTCGGTTGATGAGGGCTTCATGGCCGATACCGCCATGATGGAGGCGTAGGCATAACTGGTAGACGTGAAGGAAATCGCTTGTAGCGGTTTGTTGTCAACAGGGATGGAGAAGTCGAATAGGCAATAGTGGTTGTCTGACGAATAGGCGTTGTTGTTGCGACTCACATTCCCAAGGGCTGTTACTGCTTCGTTGCCTTGCAGGGCATCTGTCCTGACCGACCAATCGCGTATGGTGTAGTTGCCCATGTCGGTGGTCGTGCCATCAGCATAGTGCAGTTGCACCCTGACGTTCGCATCGCCATTGCCACTCGTGGCAAGGATGAAGAGTTCGGTGGTTTCCACGGGGAAGTCGAACTTGAGCGTTCCCGATTGGTTGATTTGTCGCAACGTCAAGGCATTCAGTCCATCGTAGGGCGATAGTCGGTAAGCAGCTTGTTCGTTGTCCGATGTGATAAGACGGTCGGCAGGCAGTCCGCCATTTCCCCTGAGTTTCTCGGCATAGAAAGTACGTTGAGAACCATCTACGGCCACGGTGGTGTAATTGCTGGCAGGGAGCGATTCAGCCACGATGTCAGCATTCCATCCCGAAACGATGTCGATAGGTTCGGTTTCCACCTCCCGTGGAGGCAGCAGATGGCGGTCGAGAAACTGGAGTCGCTTGCCAATCCATCCCTTCATGTAGTTCACCGCATCATCGTAGTTGTTGGCATAGTAATAGAGTGGCCATATATAGTCGCGCGTATAAATGCCCCACGCCATTTCGTTGCGTTCGGTAGCCCCACCACTCTTCAACAACGTGGCTAAGGAGTCAACCGTCTGCATGAGGCGTTCGTTCGAATGGTTGCCTTGCCGATATTGCTGCCATCGTTGTTTCAGCGCTTCCACATAGTTCTCGTCTTGTAGCATACGATACCAATAGAACGGCACTTGCGAGTCGTCCCACGGGTTATGAAGATTCATCTCATACTGCCAACGGTCGGTTTTATGACCATCGTAATAGTTGGCGTTTCCCCATGCTAAGTTGAAGTCCCACAGGGTGGTCTTCCATCGCGGGTCGAGACCTTCCGCTTCACTTCGTTTCTCCCCATGCTTATACAGATGCGTGCTCAGCCGATAGCCGTCGATGTTCATGGACACCTCGGTAGCCAACATATAGTCGATGAACGATTGCACGTCAATCATCTCACGATAGCCACCATCGAGATTATCCCAGTCGTCAGCCATGAACGACGCTTCCATCTTGTTCACCTCATTATGGAGAGCCAAGCGAGTGCCAGCAGGCAAGGCGGCAAACTCATCATCGTCGGGGTCGGCATATTCATAGACCACCTGACGGTCGTTGGCAATCTTACTTCCATCGAGCGAGAGCCAAGGACGAAAGCGAGACGCGAAATGAGGGTCGTAGCCATGATCAACACTCACATGATAGTCGCCCGTGAGGTCGCCCTCCACCTCCCCGGGTTCGCTTAGGTTGAGACGATGCTTGCCCTTAGACACCAATTCCGACAAGACATAAACGCCATAGTAGGTGCCATCGAGGATGACCTCGCACATCTGGACGCGAGGCACCCAGTCGAACCAAGGACGAGCCAACTCGAACGACAGCACGTCGCGAAACATCGTCTCGTCGCACCAAGGAGCGATCAGCGCCCATTTGTTGTCCTTGGGCATTCCGAGTATCTTCACCTTCTTTTTCTCTCCGCCATAATCGGGGAGGACATTGCTTTCCAACGTGCGGAAAGCGTAAGGCTTCTTGTCTGACTGGTCGAAAGAAGAGTTGCCACGGTATTTCAAGGCTATCCATCCCTCGTAGTCGATATGTTGTCCAGGAAAGGCCAAGGTGTCAGCATGGTTTTTCTGTCCGTCGCCATTATGGATGATTTTCATCTTGGCGAGGATGTAGTCGTTGCGTAATATCGTCTTACCCCCCACGTTGATGAACACGATGGGTAGGTTGGTTTCTTCCACTTTCACGTTAGCGTTGCGCAGTCGGTTGCGGTAGTTGTCGCTTTGTTGGGCAGAGAGGCTCCCGATGCAACAAGGTGCCAACAGGAGAGCCATCAAGAAGAGTGCGACTTTTGTTTGTCTTTTCATATCCGAGTCAATGAATCTGTGCAAAATTACTTGTTTTTTTTCACTTGTGAAATAATCATCCGTTGTTGCAGGATTCAAATTAATAACGCAACAAATGTGTTAAAGAAGTAAGTGAGCAAGGAGCATGAAAAAAGGACGAAAATCCCGCTGGATCTT
>OCTX012277646.1_pt1 | contig 16665 bp, 13 predicted proteins | sample 1539691 | NCBI WGS metagenome assembly OCTX01 (sample SAMN02144231, study PRJEB22623) | gut metagenome | biome: sheep rumen | host: Ovis aries | place: New Zealand | reverse complement strand
TGGGATTCGAACCCATGTGCCCGTTAGGACAAACGGTTTTCAAGACCGCCTCGTTATGACCGCTTCGATACCTCTCCGTATCGTTTTTTCTGTTCCCGTCAGAGATTTATTTCTCTCGCGCGAACAAATGATATATTAGCAAAAAGCTCCGCGGGTGTCAATGATTTTTCTTCAATTTTTCAATATTTATTTTCCCTTTTCTTTTCCATACAGGATCCGATATCACCGCTTCCCGAAACAGCAGCTTTTTAAGCAGGGAAGAGGCATCCCTGCCGCTCTTCGCCCCCCCCGGCCGGCCGTATCCTCCGCAAGGCGGAAAATCACATTATGCGTGCAGTGTCATGACAGACAAGGGGCGGCCGGTTTTACAATCCGGCCGCCCCTTATTGCAATCTGCATCGATTTTTATGCCTGTTCCCTTCCGGGAGGCTTTTTCAGACAGGTCCTGCACCGGGCAGCACCGGAAAAAGTATCAATTACTTTCCGAGGCGGGCACGGAGACTGTCGACGTGGTCCAGTCTCTCCCAGGGAAGATCAAGATCGAGGCGGCCGAAATGACCGTAGGCGGCAGTCTGGCGGTAGATGGGTCTGCGAAGATCCAGCATTTTGATGATGCCGTCCGGGCGGAGGTCAAATTCCTCTCCGATGATCTTGACGATCTCCTCATTAGAGACCTTGCCGGTACCGAAGGTGTCAACCATGATAGACATGGGACGGGCTACTCCGATGGCGTAAGCGATCTCGATCTCCATCTTGTCCGCATAGCCTGCAGCGACCAGGTTTTTGGCAACATAACGTGCGGCATACGCGGCGCTGCGGTCAACCTTTGTGCAATCCTTTCCGGAAAAAGCACCGCCGCCGTGACGGGCATAGCCGCCGTAGGTGTCGACAATGATCTTGCGGCCTGTCAGGCCAGCATCACCATTGGGACCGCCGACGACGAAACGTCCGGTCGGATTGATATAGTACTTTGTACCCGCATCTGTCATGTCGGCAGGAATAACTGGATCGATAACATATTTTCTGATATCCGAATGGATCTGCTCCTGCGTGATCTCCGGATTGTGCTGAGTGGAAAGAACAACCGCCTCGACCCGGGAGGCCTTTCCGTTTTCATCATACTCCACGGAGACCTGGGCTTTTCCGTCGGGACGAAGATAAGGAAGGGTGCCGTCCTTACGGACCTCAGCAAGTTTTCTGGTCAGCGCATGCGCAAGAGAGATGGGCATAGGCATGTAGCCTTCCGTCTCATTGGAGGCAAAGCCGAACATCATACCCTGATCGCCTGCGCCGGTCTCCAGATCACCTTCTGAATCTTCCACGTCCCTGTTTTCCAGAGACTTGTTGACGCCCATGGCAATATCGGGAGACTGACGGTCAAGAGCTATCATAACCGCGCAGGTATCCGCATCAAATCCGATGTCCGAACTTGTATATCCGATCTCACGGATCGTATTGCGGACCAGTTCCTGATAATTAATGGAAGCATTGGTCGTGATCTCGCCGCAGATCACAACAAAGCCGGTCGAGGCCATAGTCTCACAGGCAACCCGGCTCATGGGATCCTGTTCCATGCAGGCATCCAGAACGGCATCAGAAATCGCATCACAGACCTTATCGGGATGTCCTTCTGTTACAGATTCCGAAGTAAAAATATATTTATCCATATGCACCTTTCTTTCCGTAAAGTTCCAGGCAGATCTTTCTGCTGTCATTTACACTTCTTTTTTTTAATCAACAGTCTGTTGTTTTTTACATGCAGCTTCTTCATATAATTATATATTTAACTAATAAAAAAAGCCACATGCCGGGCATGTGGAAGACTACATACCCTTATTGTTCGAAACGCCCTATCAGGCTCTCGCTCAGGGAGGCACCTTCCTTTTTCACCCCGGATCAGATTCCGGATTGTTAAAGGGGTTGCCGTGGCTTCACAGGTCCTATGTACCTCCACCACTCTGAATAAGAGAAAAAAATATAAACTTGTACAAATATAATAGAACAGGATAATATGTCTGTCAACAAAAAAGGCAGCAGTCATCCCCGGTTCCTTCTCATTGCGAAATCCACGAATGTACTTTATTATATATAGAATAGTATCGGTATTCAAATCAGAATATTACCGGCTTCTCTGCAGCACTCTCTTTGCGAAGACGATTTTCTGACGCATTCAAAGGATGTCTTTGCAGGCCCGTGCTGCCGCCCGTGCCCCCCCCCCGCACCGAAGTAAAAAACTGAGCCTGTGCTATCAAAGAGGTTTTTATGAATACAAATACAGGATCTTTCAACCGGGAAGAATATTACATGCTTCGTCTGGAAAAGCTTGCCTTCTGGCTGGGAATTATTGCCATTCCGTCCACTTTTGTCTATGCTTTTCTGGCCCCCTGCATTCTCGGGACAATGGCAGTTGTCTTCGCGGTTCTTTCAAAAGGCGGAAATCTGCGCTTTTCACGGCGCGCCAGAGCAGCTGCAATTCTCGGAACAGCCGCGATCGTCATCAATGTGGTCCTTTTCGGTTTCACCCTTGTCGCGATGAAGGAGCTCCTCTCGGACCCCCAGGGCCGTCAGCAGATCAATGACCTCCTCTACCGTCAGTCGGGTATGACGCTCGATGAGCTGTTCTCCCTGATCCCCTGGCTCAAGTAGACAGGATTGCCGCCTATTACCGGGAGTAATTTACAGGAGTGGAAGTATATGAAACAGCACAAAACAAATGCAGAGCTTTTTGCAGAGGCAAGAAGGGCACTTCTCGGACATCTCAGTATCGCCGTATGGAGCCTGCTCCTCGTCACTGCGGTCACCATCCTGCTGACCGAACTCTCCGTCTCTTTTAATTTTACCAACAAATATCTGGGCCTCACCGCAAATCTGGCATCCCGTTTCGTCACAACTCTTTTTGCCAGCCTGTTCGGGATTGGTCTTTCTTCGGTTTTCTTAAAGCTCCTGTACGGCCAGCCCGCCACGATCGGAAGTCTGCTGACCGTGTTTTTTGAAAACTCTGACAACTGTGTGCGTGTCCGCTTTTTCATAACAGCCGGCGAATTCGTATGTCTTCTGCCGCTGCATCTGTTTTTATATATCGTGCCGACAGATTCTTTATTGTCTTATCTTCCGATTGCTGCAGGCATAGCCCTGGTCTGTCTCATAGCATACACTATCTGGTCGCTCACCTTTTCCATGTCCAATTACCTGCTGCTTGATTTTCCCGGAATGGACGCCCAAAAAATACTCCGCGCCTCCTCCAATATGATGCGCGGAAACAGGCTGCGGCTCTTTATGCTGTATCTTCGGATTCTGCCCCTGCACCTGATCGGACTTTTTTCCTTCGGTATTGCCAACATATGGGTTGAGTGCTGTCAGCAGGCCTGTATCACCGCTTTTTACAAGGATCTGATGACTGTTCATGAGCACTCTTCCGCAATGCGCACATATTAAATGCGGGAGTAAAAAGAATAAAACAGCATTGCAAATAAAACAGCAATACAAATAAAACGGCATTGCAAATAAAAAAGCATTGTAATAAAACGGCACTGCGGAAAGCTGATCTGCTCTCTGCAATGCCGTTTTCTATATCATATCTTTTGCTTTTGTCTGAGGATTATTTGTCTAAGGATTTCTTTTGTCTGCCGGCAGTCTGACTGATGACTCAGGCAATTTCTCATTCACCTTCCGCCGGGACTTCATCCGCCGACTGTGTCTGCACCTGATCAGCCCTATCAGTCTTGCCTGCCGAAGACTGCTCGGTCTGAAGAGAATCGTCTTCTTCCTGCGAGTTGCCGGATTCTGAAGACTCCCCGGTTTTTACCTCGGGCGTGCTGCTCTCATCGCCGGATTCCGTTTCACCCTCTTCAGAGACAGCCTGACTGCTCTCGGACCCGGTGTCTTCTTCCGCAGTCTTTGCAGTACCCGCTTCTTCCGATCCACTGTTCTCATTTGCGTTATCATCGCCGGACTCTTCCGTATTCGCGGAAGTATCCTGATCAGGATCATTTTCGACAGCATCTGCATCATTCGTATTTCCGGCTTCATTGCTGTTCTTTCCGGTATCCGAACCGCTGCCCTTGTCGCCGGAGCCCTGACCAGAACCTGATCCGGCCCCGGTCTGTGCGTCACTGCCCGTATCAGCCGGTACATCAGCGGTTTCCTCTGCAGGAATATCATAGGATAAGCTGAAACTGCAGCTGCATACAGCGTTCTCATCGATCCTTCTGACCGCGCCTGTATCATTGTTCTCTGCCGCTTCTTCTCTCTCCTCGAACGCATCGGCTGTATAAACAGCAATCACACAGTCGGAATGCACATCCGCGGCGGCACCGTCCGCCTTTGCGGCAGCCCGCAGCGCCGCGATATCTGCTGTAAGAGACAGATCCGCCTTGCCCCCGTCCGAATTGATCGACCGCACATAGAGAATTCCGGTCTCATCCGCCTTTTTCCCGGAGACAGGGTCGGTCAGGATTTCCTCTGATGCTCCCTTCAACTTTTTGACATCTGCCCGGCTGCTGCCCGAGCCGGAATCATGAAGGTGAACCGTTCCGCTGTCATCGCCGCCTAGATTGACCGCGCCCAGAAGAGTGCAGTCGTCCCCATCTTTACTGAGGATTGCAACGACATACTCCGCAGGCGGGTTGATTCCCGGTGTTTCTTCCGCACTCTCATTGCTGAGCGAAGCAGGGAGTCTGAGCACAGTCTCGATCTGCTGTTCCTCCTTATCACCTGCCGCATAGGAGGCGTCTCTGGTCATGACAGACGGACTGACAACCTTTACCGTATAGGTCCCCTCAGGTCCCTGCGCCGTGCTGCCGGTACCGGCCGCTTCTCCGCTTCCGGAAACCCGGGGAAGAACCGCCGTGATCTTCGCTTCACCTGCCGAAACAGCTGTCACAAGCCCTTTCTCATCAACGGATGCAACTGCAGGATTGCTGCTCTTCCATTCCAGGGTGATATCCTTTCCCTGAGCGGGGACGATCTCCGCCTCCAGGGCGAGGAGCGATCCGGCAACGATACTGCCGTCCTGCACCGGAGCATTACCCGCTTTTTCAGCCGGATAAATATAAATCTTCTCTTTCTCCCTGGCATTTGATGCCAGCGCGGAACCGGGTGAGGCCGCAGGAGCAGTTTCCGCAGAATCGTTCGCAGCAGCTTCATCGACAGGTAAAGCAGCCGCTGTCTCTTCCGGTGCAGCCACTGCTGCTTCCTCTGCCGATGCGGCAGCGCTGTCTGTCTGATTCGCAGCGGCAGAAGCTCCTTTTTTCTCAGCCGCCGGGGCAGAACTGCTGCTCTTCGGCGGAGAAGCTTCTGAATCCTCTACAGTTATTCCGCTGCCCATGGTCTGTGCCACAGAAGACGCTATAGGCCCGTTCAAAAGGTCTCCGACCTTAATAGGGTTGCTCTTTGAAGAGGTGACAGTCACTTTACAGGTTGCTGTTTTACCGTTCACTGTCTTGGCCGTGATCGTGGCAGTTCCCATGTTCTCTGCCACCAGCTTTCCGCCGCTCACCGTTGCGACCAGGTTGTTGCTGGAGGACCAGGTCAGCTTCTTCATCCCTGCATAAGAGGGTGTGATCACTGTCTTCAGCTGCATGGTCTTGTCGACTTCGATCGTCACATTGGGACTTGAAAAAGCGACACTGCTGGGTGTAATGGCGCCGGCCATGCGGGGAACTCCCCTTCCATAATACTGGTCGGTTCCTTTTGTCCCCAGATCCTTGGCATAGCACCGCACCAGATATTCGATCCTTGTAGGTGTTGCAGAAGGATTCATCAATCTGTACATGGCAGCCGCGGCGGAAACATGGGGCACTGCCATGGATGTTCCGCTGGCGGTTGCATATCTGCCGCCCAGCCAGCAGCTCCTGATATCAACGCCGGGGGCAGTGACATCCAGAGAAGAACCGTAGTTTGAAAAAGATGCCCTTCTTCCGTTTGAATCGATCGCCCCTACGACAATGGGAGTAGACATATGTGCAGGGCAGATATACTTGGTGTTTTCACACTCATTTCCCGAAGCCACCACTACAGTGACGCCTTTATTGTGGGCAAAAGTGATGCATTCCTCGATGAATTTAAAGTGCTCATAGGCGCCGAGACTCAGATTGATGACCTTTGCGCCGTTGTTTACTGCATAACGGATTCCGTTGCCGACAACAGAAGGACTTCCCGAGCCGCTGGCGTTAATGACACGGACCGGGAGGATCTTGACATTGATGCCCGGCGTGCAGTCCGCTATGATTCCGGCCACATGAGTCCCGTGTCCGTTCTGGTCCGAAGGATTCGTGTCGTTATCCACAAAATCCCTGCCGGACAGAAGCTTGCCCTTCAGCTTTGAATGTGACGATACACCGCTGTCCACGACTGCAACTTTGATCGACCGGTTTGTGTTCGCTTTCACGTAAGCCGCGAATTTATCTGCCTGAATATAGGAAGCCCCCCAGGACATTGTATCCGCTGAGATCGTCACTTCATCCGACTGCACCTCTGTACCGCCGACCATATCTTCATCGGGGTCGCAGACTTCTCCACTGATCTCCGTCGCTTCCAGTTCCTGTGCCCCGGAATCATCCATCCCGGAAGACTTTTTCTCCTCCTGCAGGAATGTCTCTTCATCTGTGATATCGGTCACTTCCAGATCGCCGATATTTACAGAGCAGTCATCCGGCTCCACATAGGAAACCGAAGAATTCTTCGCGAGCTTTTTAGCCGCTTTCTTTGCGTCATTTCCGGAGGAAAACTGAACAAGGCAGACTCCGAAATCACTCTCGACAACTGTAGATGCATTGTATTTTGAAAAATCGATCTTTTTCCCGTCTTTGACACGGACGATCAGACGGCTGGAAGAATAGGGCTTTGCCTCTCCGGTACTCTGTACTGTCAGTCCGCGGCTCTGCTTTGCCAGTTTACACCCTTCGACCGCAAACTCAGTATCCGAGTCAGTTGTGATCACGACGGTCTCAACATCATGATCCGTAGTATCCGCGAGGGTCCGCAGACCTCCGTATCCCGCCGCCGCAGCCATAACTGTCAGGGCAGCACTCATTATAAAAACAAATCTGCGCAGGCCGGCCGGTTTACGGTGTCCAGCTGTATCAATTCCGGTTCCGGACATACCTGTTTTCTTTTTATTTACTTTCATATCCCGTCCTTTCCCGTCAAGTGAATTACTGCAATTGTCTCAGTATATCATACTTCGGCGCCTGAATAAAGCGGGGAAGCATCTGTGTTCATAGCGATCTGCCGGGGCGTATCGGTGCGGATTTCAATCACAGGTCCGCCCTTCCCCTCGACAAAGGCACGGGTAATCGTGACCTTGCCGATATTTTCATCCTTGGGAATCTCATACATGATATCCATCATGAATTCCTCAATCACCGACCGCAGGGCACGGGCGCCGGTATCGCGTTCAAGCGCCTTCGCCGCGATGGCCTCCATCGCGTCATCCTCAAACTGCAGATCCACTTCGTCCAGAGCGAGCAGTTTCTGATACTGTTTGAGGATCGCATTTTTCGGCTCACGGAGGATCCGGACCAGCATATCCGTATCGAGTCCCTGCAGGACGCAGGTAATGGGCAGACGGCCGATAAATTCGGGAATCATGCCGAATCTGCGCAGGTCCTCGTTAGTCACATGATCCAGGATGTTTTTATCACTGTCAAAATGATCCTTCAGCTGCGCGCCGAATCCCATGGAAGTCTGCTTCTGCAGACGCTCACGGATGATCGTCTCCAGATTGGGGAAGGCACCGCCGCATATAAAAAGGATATTGCGGGTATTCACAGACACCAGAGGAACCATTGCGTTTTTGTTGCTGGCTCCCACAGGCACCTCGATCTCCGCTCCCTCCAGGAGTTTTAACAGTCCCTGCTGTACAGATTCTCCGCTGACATCACGGGAGCTGGTGTTGCGCTTTTTGGCGATCTTATCGATCTCATCGATGAAGACGATTCCCTTCTCCGCCTTCTCGATATCATTGTCCGCCGCCGCCAGCAGCTTGGAGATGACACTCTCGATGTCATCTCCGATATATCCGGCCTCAGTGAGAGAAGTCGCATCGGAAATGGCAAGCGGGACATCCAGAAGCTCTGCCAGCGTCCTGACAAGATAGGTCTTGCCGCAGCCGGTCGGGCCGATGAGGAGAATGTTTGATTTTTCAATCTCTATCTCATCCATCGTGCCGGTTTTGACGCGTTTATAATGGTTGTAGGCGGCAACAGAGATGAATTTCTTGGCGCGGTCCTGCCCGATGACATAGCGGTCCAGCTCCTCCTTGATTTTATGAGGAGCCGGGATATTGTCGATGGAGAAGACCGGCTTTCTGGCTCTTTTCTTTTTCTTTTTAACCTTGGGTCCGGACTGACCGAAACCTCCGCCGTTACCGAAAATATCTCCCAGATTCAGGAAACTGATGGAAGGTCCCTTTCGTTTCCTGTTTCCGGACGCGTCTGTATCCTCTCCGTCCTCTGCCTCGTTCCCGTCAGCGTCCCCGTTCAGACTTGTTCCGAAGATCCTGAACAGGGGATTGTCCTCATAGCCGGTATCAACATGATCATCGTCTTCCGGATCAGAGACAACCTCGACAGCGGAGTCGGGCCGGTTTTTCTCTTCTGAAGTCACCTTGTCAGTATCGGGGGTGTCCTTCTCCTCCCGGAAATCATTTTCGTCCGCGCCCTGATTTACAGGTTCTGTCTTCACAAGGCCCTGCTTTTCGGCAGACTTCTCCCCGTTTTTCTCCGAAGACTCCTCAGAGACAGAAGCCGGCTTCTCCTTCTGTGAAGGATTTCCTGCAGGTGCGGAAGATGATCTGCTGTCCTGCTGACTCCCGTAGGGAAAGCCTCCTCCGAACATATTGAAAAGATTTTGTGCCATCGACGGGTCACCGGTAAACTTTGAAAAGTCCATGCTTCCTGCATAGTCCATCATCTTCTGCATGCAGTCGCTGCACACACACAGGTTGCCGGGCATGTGGATCATCTTTCCGGCTGCAGTGTCCGGACGTCTGCACATGACGCAATACTCTGTCACATGTGTATTACCATTATCATTTCCATTATTGTATGCCATAAGCGAATTCCATTCATGAATTGAGATAGTATTATTTTGTTTCGGGCTTTTTATGTATTTTACGATGTTTTCGGGGATTTGCGTACACTTTATAAAGATTTTCTTTAATTCTCGATTTCTCTTTTTTCTGTTGATGCAAGAGCTGCTGCCTGTCTGACTGAAAGGAAGCCTGTCCCGCTCCGACGAGCCGCATGTCCGCTGTTTTGTACCGCAGCCTTTGACCTCTATACGCCAATGATGCCCCGTCCTGCTGTCTGCAGGGCGGGGCTGATCATGTTTCATATCAATCTGCACTATTACAAAAATACAGGTATTAATCTGCAAAAAACGGTTACGAAATTATAAACTGCAAAACAATAGCCGGGCAACTACCGTCACAAAATCAAAGTGACAAAATCCATTCTCAAAAGCCGAAGGGGAAACTGAATCCCTCGGATCCGCTCTCATCCTCGGAAGGCCAGGAGTTTCCGGGATCTCCTTGTCCTCTTGTATCTTTCCCGGAGGACGCGTTCACATCACTTTTCTTTGAAAGAGTCACTTTGATCTCGCGCTCTTCATATTCACTGCCTTCCAGAGGATGCTGTACAGTCAGGGTAACTTCCTCGCCCGCTTTGTAGTAGGCGAGCTGATTCTGAAGATCTTCCATACCTGTGATCGTCTGTCCGTTGATCGCAGTGATGATATCACGAGGTGCCAGTTCACTCTGAGCCGCACCGCTTCCTTCAAGGATCTCCTCAACATAGGCACCCACAGGCAGACCGTAGGCACTTGCTACATCCGAGGTTACGGATATACCCAGGATTCCCAGCACACCCTGATCCTCTTCTGCTACCTTTGTCTTGCTCTCCTGCGTCTTAAGGCCGTCGATGATCGGAATTGCCTTGGAGATCGGGATTGCAAATCCCATACCTTCAATCGCTTCTCCGCCGATCTTGTTGGAGTTGATGCCGATGACCTGTCCTCTCGAATTGAGCAGCGCGCCTCCCGAGTTGCCGGGATTGATCGCCGCATCGGTCTGGATAAAAGTACCTGTGATGCCGTCCTCACTGGTGATCTCACGATTCAGGGCACTGATATAGCCGACAGTCAGAGACTGGCCGTATCCGAGCGCATTGCCGATGGCGATCGCATGGTCACCTATGCGCAGAGAATCGGAATCACCCAGTTCCGCAATGGCGATCTTTTCCTTTGTCCCTGCGGAAAGCGCATCCAGAGAGACGGAGATCACTGCCAGATCCGAGCTCGCATCCGTCCCCTTCAGAGCCGCCTCGCAGTTTTCCTCATCGATAAACTGAACGCTCAGGCTGTCCGCTCCCGCGACGACGTGATTATTGGTCACGATCAGAAGTTCTGTGTCTGTCTCTTCGATAATAATACCGGATCCCGCAGCTTCCGCTTCCTGTGTATAGGTTCTCCCGAAAAACTGGCTTTCCTCGGTATATTTATTATAAACAGACACAATGGCGGGCATTACACGCTCGGCCACATCCGCCACAGTTGTATCACTGAGAGAAGCCTCGGACATCTTGTCTTCCACACGTGGAATCGTAGTGCCGCCGGTTCCGGAACTGTCACCGGACTCTTCCGTATTATCATCTTTTGCTGCGTCTTTGTTTTCCCGGCCGGATGAAGAGTCCTCGATCCGGCTCTTTGAAGAAGATTCCGCCCCGGGAGAAATCGATGATGAACGGCTGGAAAGAAATGCTCCCGCCCCGGCACCGATCACAAATACCAGGATTACAGCAAGTATCCCCGCCAGCTTTCCGCCCCGTTTTCTGCGGTCACTGCCTTTGCGGGGAGGTGTACCGGGTGTACGCCCGCTTCCTTCTGAATAATCATAGCTGTAATAGCGGCTGTTTGCAGTCTGTCCGGGCTTTCTGCCGGCATCCTGTCCGCTGCCTGAGCCTGTTCCGGCATTTGAACTCTCATAGCCGGAATTCAGGCCGGATGAAGCTGAGGCACTTCCGGATCTGCCGCCCGCTGCAGTGCCTGCGTTGCCATAGCCATATCCCGCGCTGCTGCCGGCTGCACTGCCGGCGCTTCCTGCGCTTCCATAGCCATAGCCCGCGCTGCTGCCGGCTGCACTGCCGGCGCTTCCTGCGCTTCCATAGCCATAGCCCGTGCTGCTGCCGGCTGCACTGCCGGCGCTTCCTGCGCTTCCATAGCCATAGCCCATGCTGCTGCCGGCTGCACTGCCGGCGCTTCCTGCGCTTCCATAGCCATAGCCCGTGCTGCTGCCAGCTGCACTGCCGGCGCTTCCTGCGCTTCCATAGCCATAGCCCGCACTGCTGCCGCCCGTTAAGCTGCCTGCACCTGCATAGCCGGAGCCTGTCTTTGTATTTCCTTCAGAGACTGAACCTGCGGAATCGAAAGCCCCGGCATCCGCCCCGGGCATATTTACTTCGCTTTCAGAAGAAGCACTATACCGGTCGGGTTCCCGGTCACTGCCTGCATTGCCTTCAGATAATCCATCTGTAAAATCATCTGCGTATTCAAACTTTTCATCTGACATGATTTCTGCCCTTTCATGAATAATAACCCCCGGAGATTCAAAACATAAATCTTCGCGGCATTTGTTCCTTTTCGATGATACTTTCCATTTCTTATGTAATTCAGTTTAAAGTCGAAATGTGTTGTTTCTGTGTGTTTTTTATATCAAATTGTAAAACACAAAAAGAAAGTCTCCCTTGAAAGGAAGACTTTCTACATACATCGAGGGAGTTAACGCGGCCGCACTGCCGGCTTTCCGGCATCCCCGAGCAGAGACAGATCAGTACAGATCATCCTCCTCGATCACATAGATTTCCAGATAATCAAAATCGATCTCCTCCATAAATGCATCTTTGGTAAACCGCGCTCTCGCATGTCTCTGAAAGTCGCGGATTGTGGCATCAAGCCACACGGGCACAGCCAGATCAAACTCCACGCAGGCTGTCTCGAGCGCGCGGAAAACCTTGTGTGTTCTGGTGTCATCAGAGGAATCCTCGATCACAGTGTCTTTGATCAGATGGTTGTCCTTCCATTCTCTTACCCATAAACGAAACATACGGTCCCTCCAGGCATCCGCAAAAAAACGTTTCTGTCCGCAAACAGAAAACTCTGTTTGCGGACAAAAACGCACCTATGATGAATGTTAATACCGCGGTTAAAGCTCAATACCGTTCTGTCTGCAGAGTTCACGCGCACTTTCTACAGAATCGACACCGGTCTTGTTTTTGATCGGAGCAAACTCTTTGGCCCGGTCCACTTCCACGGGAAGGCAGGTATCCAGCTCACGGACCATATCCAGAACAAGCTGCTCAAATTTGTATCCGTTCGGCTGCTCCGGAGAGACGGGATTTCCGTTCTCATCCAGACAGGGGATCTTTTTCTCTACGATATGGACAGGGAGCACCTCGTCGACAATGCGCTCAAGATCTTTTTCACGGAAAAGGTAATTCATGATGACGCCGAAATTGTAAGCGGGATCACCCTTTTCATTTTTGGCGTCCAGAAGCTCGGGAGTCATCTCATAATATTCGATGATGGAAGGTCTTCCGTCCGCAAGGCATATGACGCCGACACGCTCATCGCGGTCCGCCTTGCGGACTGTCTTGGCGCCCGAGGCGCAGCCCGAAGCGATTGTCGCGCCTACAAAAACAGGATCTGCGATCCGCTGCAGAACATTGTCCACCGCAAAGGTATTGAGCCACTCGATTCCGAGTTCATGGACCTTGTCGATCAGACCGCAGCGCTTCATGGAAAGAAACCAGCCGCCATTGCCGTTGGGAGATGTGGAAATCCTGTACTTCTCCTCCATATAGACCTTACCGCTGTAATCTGCCGCAGGAGCCATCTCCTGCTTGAAAAACCAGATCTTGGAAGGATCGTAGCCGAAATAGTTCATCTTCTCCATGAAAGAGACTGTCTTGTCATGGTTTTTGTCACTCGTCATGATAAAGAAGGGAACATATGCCCCCGCCGCCTTTACGACATCCATCAGGTTCTCAACCAGTCTCTGCATAATATAGACGGGATGTGTGAGTCCGATGTCATACATGCACTTGGGATCGTCAGAACCCAGGCGGGTCCCCATACCGCCGGCCAGAAGAACAGCCGCAACCTTTCCCTGACGGACCGCGTCAAGACCGATCTGTGTAAACTCTTCCCTGCGGGCTTCAACTTCGTCGAGCTCCATGGCCGCAATAGGGGAAATCTCCTTGATTTCAAGAGCCGCATCCTTGTGCTCCACGTACTGCAGAACAGAGAAATCCGTATCCTCCACCTGCTGCAGAAGCTGTGCCTTCTGTTCCTCATTCAGTTCATCATAATACTTCAGAACATGAAGCTGTCCATACTCCTCAAGTTTGCGGTAAGCGTCCTGATATGTCATAGTCTGTACGGAACCGCTGTCCATCTCGCGGATTCCTGCCTCCTTTCCCAATCAAAATTATGAAAATACACTCGTCCGGACAAAGATCCTGCCCTTCCTGGTCGTTTTCTCCTCACCTTCATAAATAAATTTACCGTGGCCGCGGACCGAGATCCTGGTCCCCGGAGCAGGTGTAAAGGAGGACGATGTCACCGTCCTGCCGTCGGCAAAAACCTCCTCCCGCGAGACAAGCTCCTGGGCTGCGGAGCGGGAGACACGGAAGACCATCGCGATCAGGCTGTCGATCCTGACCGAGGCAATGCTGCCGCTGCGGGGAATGAGCACCGGCCGTGCGGTACAGGCCGCCGGTGCGGCCGCCTCAATATCCACATGAGCCCTGCCGATCGTGACCAGTTCACGGCAGATATGCTCTTCCATTCCCGCCAGAACAAATACCCAGATACAGGTGCCGTCCCTTTCCGGAAGAATATCTCCTATCTGTCCGCGTCCGATTCCCAGATGCATCAATGCGCCCAGGCAGTCTCTGTGGCCGATCTCCTTTGTAAAGCGGGCTCCGCGCACTGTGATCTTCAGGCAGGCAAGCACGCCCTCTCCCGAATCCTCCTGCGCCTTGACATCCTCCGCCTCCAGATAAGATGGCAGAAAATACAGGACTTTTCTGTCTGCCTCCTGCATCCCGCCGTAAAACAAATGTCTTTTTCCGCTCTGAGGGATACCGGATTCCGCCAGAACCGTCATGGCCAGGGACTGTTCGGAGAGCGACAAAAACCCCGTATGTGTCAGGTATCCATTCTGTTCTGCCTGCCGCGCCAGATCCCGGATCCTTCCGGCAAGCAGCATATCATCTTCCCTGTTTCTCATTTTCACCTTTCGAAAAATGCCGCTCGACAGAGTCTTCCCCAGGAGAATACCCCCGGCGTGAAGGGCAGCCTTTCCTGTCAGCGATTTTTCCGACAGGATCAAAACTTTCGCAAAAAGGTATATCTCACATTTGATATTTGAGTGCAAATATGATATACTTCTTTCAGTATCAGGCACAGCATCGTAACAGTAAAAAAGGAGTCAGAATGTGACTAATGCAGAAAAAAAACTCCCCTATCACTCCTATGTCCTTAAACGTATTGCCCACCTGAGAAAAAAGAACAATCTCACCCAGAAACAGGTGGCGGAATATCTGGGGATCCGCCAGCAGACCTACTCCGAGTACGAGCGCGGCAGATCCGTGATGCATATCGAAACACTTCTAAGTCTGGCGCGCCTGTACAATGTGAGCGTAGATTACATCTGCGGAGCAAGCAATCTCAAACATGAGTTTCCCAAATACTGAAAAGCGGTCAGGCGTGATCCATTGCAAGGCCTGCCTTGATCATCAGCGCGCACTCGATCCTCTTTTTAAAGATTTCACAGCCCATATGATAGGTGCCGTGGATATCGCCGGCTGCGTGATAGGCATTCGCTGCGCAGCCGCCCGCGCAGTACAGCTTTGCCCAGCATTCTGCACACTCCGGACGGGAGTACACATTACAGAGCTTGAAAGAATCCCGAAGCTCCGTGTTGGTAACACCCTTCCAGATATCTCCCATCCTGAACTCGGGATCATTGACAAACTGGTGGCAGGGATACAGGTCTCCTGATGCCGTCACGGCAAGATATTCTGTCCCTGAGCCGCACCCTGAAATACGTTTGTAGATGCAGGGGCCGTGCTCCAGGTCCAGCATATAATGATAGAAGGTGATCGGTTTTCCCTCTCTCTCCCTGCGCAGCATGTCTTTTGCAAGGATCTCATACTGCTCAAAAATGACCGGGAGATCCTCCTGCCTGAGCGCGGAGGGGCTGTCGGGATCCGCAACCACCGGCTCCATGGAAAGCTCCGCAAAGCCCAGATCATCCGCCATGTGGAAGATGTCCCTGGTAAAGTCCGTGTTGAAATGGGTAAAGGTGCCGCGCATGTAATAGCCTCTGCCCTCCCGCTTTTCGACAAACTTTTTGAAATTGGGAACGATCCTGTCGTAGCTTCCGCGGCCTGAATAGTCCTTGCGGAAGCGGTCATTGACTTCCTTGCGTCCGTCAAGACTGAGGACAACATTGTGGCACTCTCTGTTCGCCCACTCGATGACTTCATCCGTCACGCCGACACCGTTGGTCGTCAAAGTAAAACGGAAATTTTTCTTTTTTTCCTTCTCGATGGAGCGGGCATAATCGACCAGCTCTCTGCAGACCCGGAAGTTCATCAAGGGCTCGCCCCCGAAAAAATCCACCTCCAGATTTCTGCGCATCCCCGAATTCTCCACCAGGAAATCCAGAGCGCGCTTTCCGGTCTCGAAGGACATCAGGCCGTGCTGCCCGTGAAAATTCCCCTGTGCGGCAAAGCAGTAGCTGCAATTGAGATTGCAGGTGTGCGCCACCAGAAGGCAGAGCGCCTTGATGACTGTATTGCGCTTTTTGAGGTCAAACGCCTTGTCTGCAAATGTCTCTTCGGAAAAAAGTTTTCCCTGCGCTCGCAGCTCCTCTATATCATCCAGCGTTTCCTGAACTTCTTCCTGCGTGACACCCTCGGCCGCAAACTGCTGCAGCAGCTCCCGGCCGATTTCCTCACTGCTTTTGCTGCCGCCGCACTCATCAATGAGACGGATCGCCTCATAGGCAAGTGAGTCCGGCACATGAATGCTTCCGCTGTTTATATCGAGAACAATATTGTAACCATTAAGTTTATACTGATGAATCATTTAATCTATGCCTATTTGAAACTGCCTCTTGAAACCTTATGATCTGCCGGGTCTCCCGAACCTCTCTTTTACGCGCAATGAGCCATGCGCTCTTCGAGTGCATGGCCCATAATATGCGTTTGTTCAAGATTCATTCATCACAAAAAAGTGAAGATAAAGCCCGGATTATTCAGCGTCCTTGTTCTCGCAGGGCTGATTTGCAACGCCGCAGCTGGTCTTGCATGCGCTCTGGCAGGAAGTCTGGCACTCGCCGCAGCCGCCTTTGACAGCGCTCTTTGCCATATCACGGGTATTCAGGGTCACGATATGTTTCATGATCAAATCCTTTCTTAAATTAAGTAAAAATATTGTTTCAAAACACGTAGATCCGGCGTCACCGCACCGGCTTTTCGCGTAAAAGGGCTTTCACCTTGGTTTATTATATGGATTACCGTTCCAAAAGTCAACGCCCCTGATGCAGGGTGATCCCTGCCTGGTTATTCGTTTTATTTTGGATCATTTCGGGTTATCCGG
>OCTX012224110.1_pt1 | contig 16668 bp, 11 predicted proteins | sample 1539691 | NCBI WGS metagenome assembly OCTX01 (sample SAMN02144231, study PRJEB22623) | gut metagenome | biome: sheep rumen | host: Ovis aries | place: New Zealand | reverse complement strand
GAGCAAATGCGCGGTTAGCCTCAGCCATACGGTGCATATCTTCCTTACGCTTGAAAGCACCACCTTGGTTGTTGTAGGCATCCATAATTTCGGCAGCCAGCTTCTCAGCCATGCTCTTTCCACCACGTTTACGGGCGAAATTAATCATATTCTTCATAGAAACACTCTCCTTACGGTCAGGACGGATTTCCGTAGGTACCTGGAATGTTGCACCACCGATACGACGGCTCTTTACCTCCACTTGTGGGGTAATGTTGTCTAAGGCTTGCTTCCAAATCTCAAGGGGAGCTTTCTCTTCCTTAGCCATCTTGTCCTTTACCAAATCAAGAGCTTTGTAGAAAATTTCATAAGATGTATTCTTCTTTCCGTCATACATCAAATGGTTTACGAACTTTGACACCTTTGTGTCGTTGAAAACTGGGTCTGGCAATACCAGACGCTTCTTTGGTTTTGCTTTTCTCATTTTATTTATAAATTACTTCTGCTTGGGGCTGTCTATTTACGTTCTTCAACGTCCGCTCTCGAACATTTACTCAACCTTTTAATTAACAAATCTCCAGCAAAACGGTTATTTTCTTTTTCTTTGGTAGTAGATGATGGGGTTTTGAGTTTTGGTTCTATACTACGAACCGTAGTTCCGAAACTGTATCTCTACATGCTTACCCAACTCTCTAAACTCAAAACCTCAATTCTCTATTGTTTACTTCTTAGCCTTTGGACGTTTTGCGCCGTACTTAGAACGACGTTGTGTGCGGTTTGCTACGCCAGCGGTATCAAGAGTACCACGAACGATGTGATAACGTACACCTGGGAGGTCTTTTACACGACCACCACGTACCAATACGATAGAGTGTTCCTGAAGGTTGTGTCCTTCTCCTGGAATGTAGGAGTTTACTTCCTTCTGGTTTGTCAAACGAACACGGGCAACCTTACGCATTGCCGAATTAGGCTTCTTTGGAGTTGTTGTGTAAACACGAACGCAAACACCACGACGCTGAGGACATGAATCCAAAGCGGGTGACTTGCTCTTGTCTACCAAGTCCTTTCTGCCTTTTCTTACTAACTGTGAAATAGTAGGCATAATTTTACTTTTTTAATTTATATATTTTTTATCGTTAGAATCGAGTTATTTAGAAAGCCTACTTCTCCTTATATATAATATATATAATAAGGACGCAAGCAACAAGGCATTTCGGGCTGCAAAGGTACTAACTTTCCATCAAACCACCTAATTTATAACAAACAAAAAAGTCTATACATTGCGGAAATTTGCAAAATATAGACTAATTTAACGTTTGTTTTATATAATTAAACTATGCTTGTCCCTTATTCGTTCCAAATGGAGCAATCGTGCGAGGTGCTTGATTGGTTATTTCTATGCGTCCAAACTCTTGTTCGTACTTATAAATATTATCTTGTAATGCTGCCAACAAACGCTTTGCGTGTTCGGGAGCCAAAATGATTCTGCTACATACATCGGGTTTAGGCATTCCTGGTAAAGCCTGTGCGAAATCAATGACGAAATCGCTATGTGAATGACTAATCAAAGCGAGATTGCTATAAACGCCTTGAGCTACTTCTGGTCGAATGCCTAATTGGAACTGACCTTGTTGTGGATTATTTTTATCTGCCATTTGTTCTTGTTTTAATTTGTTGTATATTCCATAATATTTTTTGCAAAGGTATATTTTTTAAATCAAACAAGCAAAATTTTGCCAACAAAAATAGACATGGAAGGATTTTGAGACAACTTATTTTCAAAAATATCTCGGGAATTCATATTTTTTCATTACTTTTGCAAATGATATAATAACTCGAAAACATCTATTACAAACTATAACAAACATGAAACTATCAAGATTGATTTCCATTTTATGCTTGTCAATGGCCATGTTGACAATGCCTGCTACATCAATGGCAGCCAAGAAAAATGGCGGTATTTTCACCATAGGAAAGGGTACGTTCCTGTTAAATGGTGAACCTTTCATCGTGAAAGCTGCCGAAGTTCATTACCCTCGTATTCCTCGTCCCTATTGGGAACATCGAATCAAAATGTGCAAGGCATTGGGCATGAATGCCGTATGTATCTATATTTTCTGGAATATTCACGAACAGGCTGAAGGACAATTAGATTTCACGGGCAACAACGACGTAGCTGAATTCTGTCGTTTGGCACAAAAGAACGGAATGTATGTCATCGTTCGCCCAGGTCCATACGTTTGCGCGGAATGGGAAATGGGTGGTCTGCCTTGGTGGCTATTGAAGAAAAAAGACATCAAACTTCGCGAGCGCGATCCTTATTTTATGGAACGCGTGAAGATATTCGAAGAAAAAGTGGGTGAACAACTCGCTCCGCTTACCATACAAAACGGTGGACCGATTATCATGGTGCAAGTAGAGAACGAATACGGAAGCTATGGTGAGGACAAACCTTATGTTTCGGAAATCCGTGATTGTTTGCGCGGCATCTATGGTAATGAATTGGCTTTATTCCAATGCGACTGGAGTTCTAACTTTGAGAAAAACGGATTGGACGACCTTGTTTGGACGATGAATTTTGGTACTGGTGCCAATATCGACAACCAATTCCGTCGTTTAGGAGAACTACGTCCCGATGCTCCTAAGATGTGTTCCGAGTTCTGGAGTGGTTGGTTTGACAAATGGGGGGCTCGCCATGAAACACGTCCTGCTAAAGATATGGTTGACGGTATGGACGAAATGCTCTCCAAAGGGATTTCCTTCTCGCTCTATATGACACACGGAGGAACTTCCTTCGGTCATTGGGCAGGTGCGAACTCACCGGGCTTTGCGCCAGATGTTACTTCTTACGATTACGATGCTCCCATCAACGAATGGGGACTCGCCACACCGAAGTTCTGGGAGTTGCGTAAGATGATGGAGAAATATAATAATGGTAAGAAGATGCCTTCCGTTCCGAAGGCTCCCATGCCGATTATCACCATACCAAAGTTTGAGTTGAAGGAGTTCGCTCCGCTGATGTATGCAAATGGTGGCCTGAATACTGACGGCAATGTCGATGATCTTACTTTCGAGGCACACAACTTAGGTTGGGGTTATGCTGCCTATTATACCATGCTACCAGAGCTATCCGTTTCGAGTTTGCTCGAAGCCGACGTCCATGACTTTGCTCAAGTATTTATTGATGGCAAGTATATCGGAAAGATCGACCGTGTGAAAAACGAGAAGAGCCTTACGATTCCTCCCACAAAGGCAGGTTCATTACTTGTGATCGTAGTCGAGGCAATGGGGCGTATCAACTTTGGGCGAGCCATCAAGGACTTCAAAGGTATCGTCGGAAATGTTACCATCAGTTCCAAGGTAGGCAAGCATGATGTTACTTACTCATTAAAAGGTTGGGAGAAATATTTCGTCAACGATAAGTACGAAACAGCTCTACTTGCTCTTCGTCGTGCATCTGCTACAGAAAACAATGAGTATATAGAAGGTTTCAAAGAAGACGCCAAGATGATGGGTGGTCGCGGCTACTATCGTGGTTATTTTAATATTAATAAGGTGGGCGACACATTCCTCAACTTCGAGACATGGGGAAAGGGACAAGTATATGTCAATGGCCATGCTATGGGACGTATCTGGTCGATTGGTCCACAACAAACACTCTACATACCTGGTTGTTGGTTGAAGAAAGGTAAGAACGAAGTGATTGTTCTCGACGTTGTTGGTCCGAAAGAACCAGTTGTTTGGGGACAAGACAAGCCTGAGTTGAACAAGTTGCAATTGGAAAAGAGCAACAAACACAACAATATCGGCGACAAGCCCGACCTCAATTCGCAAACACCTATTATCAGTTCACAATTCAAGGCTGGTAATGGTTGGCAAACTATCACATTCCCGCAAGCAGCAAAAGGTCGTTATTTAGCTATAGAAATCAACTCTACCCAAAGCGGAGATGATGTAGCCGCTATTGCGGAATTATACTTGCAAGGTACAGATGGCAAGCGTATAAGTCGCGAACCATGGATTGCCAAGTATGCCGATTCTGAAAACGAGAATGGAAACCACACGCTCGACAAGGTTTATGACTTGCAAGAGAGTACATATTGGCAGACCACAAAGGGTGCAGGATTCCCTCACCTCATCGTCATCGACCTCGGTTCTGTACAGACTGTCAAGGCATTAGAGTACCTTCCACGTGCCGAACAGGGTGCACCAGGTAGCGTAAAGGATTATAAAATCTTTGTTTACTAATGGTTGGGTGTTGAATCTTTAAACCAAAAAACCATTTAGAACATCCCAAAGAGGTTATCGCGATCAAAGAGTCCGATAGCCTCTTCTTCTAAGGGTGTGCGCTTCACTATCTCGTTCTTATTCCAAAACATAGGGTCATAGTCTTGGTTCTTGATGACATCAATGATGTTATCCTCAAATTTCATTTTGTGGTTGCTCTTTACAAACCGCTCTCCTACATTATAGAGTATGCCCGTTGTCTCAAAATGTTTTCTTTCATCCATGAAATCGACCTTGAAATGAACACTCTGCACCTCCGTATACTCATTCACAAACTGGTAATTCACAACAAAGGAATAGTCTATTGGAACAATGCGGACACGGCCTTGGTAATTATTTCGCACCGCATTTCTCATTCCGCGCCCTTCATATTTCAACAATTGAAACGTCTCGCTATCGATATAAAGACGAGCTTCAATGCCCTTGAGTCTTGGACTCTTGAGGTCAAAAGAGATGACATAAACCTTCCTTTCGCCATCACTCATGGTCTGGCAGTTCGTAAGGTAATACCTCTGGTAGTCATTCATCAATGGCATCAAGTCGTTAGTTTGTGACGGAGTGGTGTAAGAAGATAGAGGAACCTCTACGAAAGTGAAATAATTGATGGGGTTGACCGTGAGCTCACCTGCCACTGTCATAAACCTTCCCGTAGCAAAGGAGAGTTTGCGCAGTTGTACAGCTGGGCGAGCCGTGAAGAATGCCTCAAGAAACGAAGTACTGGTAAGCCCCGCACGACTGGTCTGTCGATAGAAGAAGTTGACCTCTTTCCTTTTGTACTTCTTGTATTCCTTCTTGATTCTTTTCACAAGTTTATTAATGAAATAGTCGGTTCCGAACACCTCTACTTCTCCGAGGGCATATCCTTCAGTACTAAGGCAAATCTTGTTGCCAACCTCCATTGCGGCTACCATCAACTTACGATAGCCCACATAAGTGACGCGAAGAATGTCTGTGGAATCGGCATCTATAACAAATTCCCCTTCCTCATTAGTGATGGTATTCCTCTCACCATTGATATAAATAGATGCAAAGGGCAACGGCTCACCGGATTTCACATCCACCACTCGTGAAACGATATGAAGTTGGGCTGAAACTTTAAATGTGAAAAGCATCATGCCCAACCATAAAACGATAATCCTTTTTGTCATTTCTCTTGAATGATAAACCCTTTCTCTGTCAACCCCTCGGCAGAAATAGCAATATTATTAGTGAAGCCATTGTTATAGAACGTCACTTGTGCATGGCCATTTTCATTGGTGGTGACTGATGGATTCCAATAGATAGTGCGGCGATAGTCACCCTCCATTGGTAAAGGCTCATTGCTATAATCCACACAATAGAACTCATCAGGAACACTAAATCCTTGGAAGTTGATGCGGAAACCATAGAAGTCGGGCTCAGGGAAGCCTGAAGGATAGATGTCTTCGGTCTTGAAATTAACGATAGACGTAAGTGGTTGGTCATAAATTTGAGGATTCGAATAACTATAATGGTACAATCGTTCACGATACTTCCCTTCTTGATGGATGAGAGAACGGTCTTCTGTATCGGCATATAGATAGAGCTTTCTGAAATTGACATCAGGAGGGAAAAAATCCATTCCAGGTGGAAGGTTCTCTTTAAGGCCATACCTTTGGGGAACGTAACTATGCTGATTTCCATATACAGGAGAGTCCACGAACCGAAGAGTCGCCCCATCAAGGCCAAGGAGCAATAATATTTTATTGTAATTGAAATAAGACAGGTATGACCAATCAAAATTATAATCGCTATGTTTATGAAACTTGTTCCAAATACGTTGGGAATTTATTTTCCGATAGTCAGCAGAATTTGTCGGTATAGGTTTTGAGGACATACTATCCAGTTCATGTCGGTAGCGCCACATATCGAAGAAGAAGCGGTCATCGTTAAAGTTATTCTGAATGCTGCTATCACGTTCTGCTCCCGGTTGCCACCATCCACCCACGTGTGCGTCATTGCCGATGAGGGTGAAGTTGTCTCCAGTGAAATGGAAGTCGTTGATGGAACCAAACACATTAGAGAGGTGGGTCATCATGTCATATACGTCAATCACAGCCACGGGTTTTATTTGTCGGAAGTCCGCCCATCCTCTTCTTCCCACCACCTTCACCTCAGGAGTAATGAATGTCTGGCTTTTGTCATCATATACGAACACATTTCCTATCCCTCCTGTTTTTGCCATGAAACCATCTCGAAAGATATTCTTATCAACGGTCTCCATCAACCCACGTGTCTCATAATAGTCATAGTTGCGGGCTACGGGTGAATAGGGGTTAAGCGGAATGATGTGCTTACCCACAAGATAGGAAGGACGCCTATTTTTGAACACTGAGAAGAGGTGTCCTGCCACGCCCGCCTTCCTGTGCCCAATTTTCTCGGCACTCTCTTTATTGAGTGTCAGTGCCATGCGACTCTCACCGAAGAAGGGATTAACGTTAAACATGAAGAATCCTAAGGAGTCGGTCTTTACTTCTGCATGGCTGAATGTCTTGTAAGGCGTGGATAGTTCATTATACACCCACATTGGAGTTTTCAAGTTTTTCCACAATGAGTATTCATATTCCCCATGGTCGTCTACCACACGCCCACGGAAATTCAAGCCACGCTCCACAGCCATGAGAGGCGACCAAGGCTTTCCACTCATCATGTTTTCAAAGTCGTAACGAGTCCATCCCTGCACCATGAGCAACAGGTCGAGAGCTGTGCGATGCTCGTTATCGTCTGCCTCAAAATAATACTCTGGATGAGGAATAAATCCCTTTACTTCGCTTGAGAGTAATAGATAAGACAACACATTGTCGTCAGCATAGGTGCCATCACGGTATTGTCCATCGGTGACAGCCATGGAGAATTTACCTTTCTCTTGGATAGGATTACCTTCAGCATCGACCAACTGGCATTGGAGTGTCATTTTGTCGTAAGGCTTAATGGTTGTCGACGAGTCAGGAACGATGATACGCAACCGTTTGCCGTCCATGTCGTGATTGTTGACAAACACCTCGCGTTGGGCAATCACCTTGCCTTCTATATTATATAAAGTGAAGATGTTAACACCCGTCTGCAACTCCGACTTGTCAATCTTGAAGCCATTACTCGTATTATTACGTAGGTCTAAAACCTCATTATAAAGTGTAATTCCTCGTGAAGTGACGCTCAATCCAAGCAGTTCGCCTTTTGTCTGGTCATTACGTGTGACTGTCGCATTGAGACTCTCACCAATAGATAGTACGTTGAGTACATACCCACGCCTATGTGCCTTGGGCAAACGAAAAGTATAATCCTTTCCCTCATAGTTCACTTCCAGCTTCAAGTCACGCATGAGTTCCTCTTCCACCTCATCACTCTCGTCACTGGTGAAAGAGAACACGCCCCTTCCACCATAAAAAGACTTAAACATGCCGATCTCCTTTCCCTTACGTATGAGTTTGCCCTCGATATTTAAGGTACGCCCTTCTGGGGTTTGCGCCTGGAATGCCACACGTGTAGGAATGCCTCGCACCAAGTTTCCGCCTTCTGGATAGAAGTCTATCTTCAATTTGTCCTTCTTTTTTTCCACCAATGAGGCTGTAGCCTTCGGAAGGCGAGGGATACGCTTCTGATCGTATCGCCCATTGTCAACACCCTCATAGACGGGAAACACTCGACTAAAAATACCTGCATTGCCACGGAGGTAATGCTGGAACCGCTCACCGTAGAACTCTCTGGATAGGATTTTGGTCAGGTTATTCCATCCATGTCCATTGCCAGGGACGAAGTTAAGCATCCACGACGTATAGGCACGTACTTCATAAAAGCCCGCATTGAGTGTGTCTTTCAAAAGGAAAGAGCCGCTGGTTTGCCCATTTCTCACCATCAGTTTCAGTCTCTCAACGGGATAACCGATAGGGTTAACCAGCTCTACGTAAAGGATGCGGCTCATGTCGGACGGTTTCAACGTAGCATCATCAACGACGTAAGCCTTGAAGTAAATATGTTCACCTTTAAAATAAGATGTGTTGTCGAAATGCAAATAAACACGTTCTTGAGGATTCTTTCGTGAGAATTCATCGAAATTTGCTTGCAATTTCGTCAACGATTCCGGTACTTCTCCTTGTGCCATCAGCATGGTTGTTGCCATGAGAAGCCATTGTAGTAATAGAAAACGTTTCATAGGAACATGATGTTGGTTTTTTGCAAAAATAGGCTTTATCACCGAAAACAACAAAGGAAATACCCTATAATAGCAAGGAAAATCCCTAAAGATACAGGGATAATCCCTACAAATAATATTTTCAGCGGTTTTCCAAGTGGCTTGGATGACTAATAAAGGCTCAATAAAAGCATGCTAATCCCTATTGTGACACAACGCTGCACCGATAGCTGTACTGAACTCCGAATGCTTTGGAATATGGAATTTCACGCCATACATTTTTTCATTGGCAGCAAACACGCGATCGCAGAATGGCAAGGCGGTTAGATTACCAATCATAACGAGGTCTTTGATGCCGCTACCCATTGATGAGAGTACGGTGGCGCTACAAATCGACTGCAATACCGTCCATATCAAGCCAAGCGCAATGTCTTGTGAAGACGCATTGGTTTGTGCATTTCCAAATAGGGAAGCTATCGCGTCCATTGGCAACCCAGGGATAGGTTTCGCACTGATGTCACTAATCAGCACGTTGATTTTCGAAATGTCGCCATCCTTCGCCAAGTTCACCACATGACTGATATCATCTGTCTGGAGCAACAATCGAGAGAGTCCCGCCAATGTTCCGCCACCGATGCCGATACCTCCGATATGTCTGATATCATCACCATCGCACTTGATAATAGACGTTCCCGTTCCACAACTCACCACCATCATTCGCTCGAAATTCATTTCATAACGAGCACCCAAGCCATCGGCAAGAAATTCAGGTGCCTTATCGGTTGGCAATCCATAGATAGGCGAATCGATATAAGCACTTCCCACGCCTGTCAACATCACCTTTTCCACGTCTTCCAAATGAATGCCATTGTCGTAAAGATACTTGCCAAAGGCACCATAGAGAGAAGTGACAGGGTCGGTTGCCTTGATGCGAATAGGAGTTACCACTTGTCTCTTGCTATCAATTCCTACGATTTTCGTGGTACTGATTCCCACGTCTATTCCAATAACGATTCCCATATCTTGAGTTTTTATGTAAACACGACTACAATTGCCTGAGTGCAATCGAATGCCACAAAGTTAAGCATTTTTTTTCATTCGGCATAAGAATCATGCAAGAAATATAAACTACGACTGGTGATTAAACGAATACTCTCCTATTTCGTCAAAATAATATACAAACAAACATATCATGAAGAGACATTCAATACTAACCATCTTGTTCTGTTTCGTGACATTGACTATCATGTCGCAAAACAGACAGAATCCCATGAGAACTACCGACCCTCAGTTTTTCAAGACCCATGAAGCACGTCGCATTGGCGACCAACTGCTGTTATACCAACGCATAACGGGAGGGTGGCCCAAGAACATCGACATGGCTCGCGAGTTGAATGAGGAAGAGCGGGCAAAGGTAATGAATGACAAAAACCGAAAGGACGATTCCACCATCGACAACAATGCCACGACCATGCAGATGAAATTCTTGGCTCGGTTGTATCAAGCTACCAAGGAGAAACGATACCGTGAGGGATTCAACAAGGCCGTTGAATATTTGTTGAGCGGACAATACGAGAATGGCGGATGGCCCCAGTTTTGGCCTGACATGCATGGTTATCAGGTACATATCACATTCAACGACGATGCCATGGTGAATACGATGTTCTTGCTGAGAGACATTGCCCAACAAAAATCTCCCTACGAGGGAAAACTAACGGACAAGAACATGCGCAAGAGAGCCATGACTGCATTTAACAAGGGTGTAGAATGTATTCTCGCAACGCAAATCCACGTAGATGGACAACCTACCGTTTGGTGCCAGCAACACGACCGAGAAACCTATCAACCAGCTAAAGCGCGTGCATACGAACTACCTTCGTTCTGCACGCAAGAAAGTGCTTACATCGTCAAGTTGCTCATGGATTTGCCGAATCCCGACGACCGTATCAAACAAGCCATACACGGAGCCATGAAATGGTTTGATAAATATAAGTTGACTGGTTTGCGCATCATACGCGTTGGAGAATGGGGAAGTCCTGACCGTGACACTCGCTTGATAGAAGATGCCAACGCCGAACCTATCTGGGGTAGGTATTACGATTTGAAGTATTGCGAGCCATACGTTTGCGACCGCGATGGTTTGCCTCGTCGCCATTTATCCGACATTGGTCCAGAACGAAGAAATGGTTATTCATGGTATGGAAACCGACCTGCTGAATTGTACAAGTTATATGATTCTTGGGCTGACAAATACGACCCTCAACATAAAGTAAATATCAGTTTAGACACGAAAGGAGCCAACGAGAATGGTTTGATTGAAATGTATCGTGAACCCAAGAAAGACATGAACGACTTTGACGCCATTGTCAACGCGGGCGAAAGCATTCAGGCAGCCATCGAACGTGCTCCCGAATCCCCTACCCAACCCTATAAGATATATATTAAGAAAGGTACGTATAACCAAAAGGTTATCATAGACCGCCCAAACATCGTGCTTGTAGGTGAACAACGTGACAGTACCATCCTCGTATTGGCAGAAACCGCTAAGACGAGAGCCATCACGGAGTACCACGGCAAGCCCGTTGGCAATGGTGTCGTAGTATTGCAAGAAGGAGCCGACGACTTCGTGATGAGTGGACTGACGGTTTACAACAACTATGGAACAACCATAGAAAACACCACTACTCACCAAATGGCGGTCTTTGGAAGGGCTACGCGCACAATCATCATCAATTGCAATATCTGGGCAGACGGTAATGATGCACTTTCGCTTTGGGCACCTGAAGGAAACGGTATGTATTATCATGCCGACCTCAATCTGCGTTGTCCTGGAGTTGATTTTCTTTGTCCTCGCGGTTGGTGTTATGCTACCCGTTGTAAGTTTTACGGTGACAGCAGGGCTATCATCTGGCACGATGGACGTGGAGACAAGACTAAGAAACTCGTTATCACCAACTCGCAATTCGACGCGAAAACGCCTACTCCACTCGGCAGGTATCATCACGATGCTCAATTCTTCCTCATCAATTGCAAATTGTCCAATCAAATATTGGATTCCAACATCAGTTACGCTTATACAGACAAGGTGCTCGATCCTTGTCCGTGGGGACAACGCACGTATTATTATGGGTGTAAACGAGAGGGAGGCAATAGCGGTTGGTTAAACAACAACTTGGAGAATGCTCCTGGCAATCCTGCTTTCCATGAGATTACCGCGCGTTGGACATTCGACAACAAATGGGATCCTGAAAAACGTCTCCGCGACTTGTGGAATGTTTTGGCCTATTAACCGTATTTCGTAAACATATCATTTAGCGACCGTAAACATATCATTTAGCACCCGTAACTCTATCATTTAGCATTGTAAAATGATAGAGTTACGGGCGTAATATTATGCATTCAAGTGGCGCATGTTTCACATACTCAACTTGGGCTCAGTCGATTTTTCGTAAGGGATAAAAACTTAGTTAGATAATCAAAGCTTGCATGGAAGATGCCGTAGGCATTACTCCTTTCTCAAATAGATAGCCAATTCAATGATATGATACTGCGGCAAAGAATAAAGATTCAATCTTAATTCCCATACTAAATATCGACTGAGCCTTAGAAACCATTGCTTTATATGCTACAAACCATTGCTTTGTGCGTTACAAACGAATAGTTTATAGCATACAAAGCTATCGTTTACTATGTCTAAACCTATAGTTTATGTTGAGTGTTTAGTGAGAGATTGTCTTCAATTATCTCAATTGTGAATTTCTCATTGTCTAACAATGATTCTTCATTCTTCATTCTACATTCTTCATTTTTCGCAAGACCTCCCGTTTTTTAGGCTAACTTTCTTATTAGCAAGGTGTTACTATTTTCAAGACCTCACCTAAGACCTCCCGTAAGACCTCACATAGACCTCACCCAAGACCTCCCGTCATGCTGACTTATTTTGATTGATACTTCTTGCGTTCTATCATTTCAAGTGCACAAAATGAATAGGTTCATCATAGTCTTTTTCGCAAACTTACTCAAGCACCGACGTGAGGTGTTACGGGAGGTCTATGGGAGGTCTTACGGGAGGTCTTAGGTGAGGTCTTGAAAATGTTAAATCACTGATAAAGAACTAATTAAACTAAAATACGGGAGGTCTTGAACAAAACAACAAAATTCATGCAAACTAAATGCCAATTTAATTTCTTGGTGCTTATGGGGAAAATGTATATCTTTACAACTCCAAAAACTTAGAATGATGAAAAAAGTGCTGTTACTATCAATGCTCAGCGTACTGCTATTATCGTGCAGTAAGCCAAATGAAGATAAAAGAACATTTATCTTACAAGGGGCGTGGCTCCTTAGACACATGTCATACCCCACAGGATTAGAGGAAGACTACTCGGAATTTGGCAATGGCACAGTTTGCCATATTTACGACACCGACAGCGTGCTCTATGAATGCGGTCTCACAAAGACACCATCTGGCTTGGTGATTACACCGCATGGTAAAGTGCAAGTGACATTGATTAATAGAGGCGGTGGCGAACTGCTCTACTTGGAAAATGAAGACCCGCATCCGCTTAGCATCACTACAGACTCTACCATCACCATACAACGCCAAGGCGTATTGCATTCCATGGTACGCGCCAACGATATTTACCAAGAATGGGGAAACGAGATACGTGACATCATCATCAATGAAATGCAAAACGAGAATGCTACGTCAAGAAGATATGTGTTGTCTGCCAAGGAGCGTCAACAAGAAAAGACTATCCATTGGTTTGCCTTGTTCCTTGCCTTCCTCATTTTGACAGCACTCGTCGCCTTGCATTTCGCCATTACCAACCGCAAGGCAAAAAGACAGTTGCAACTACAATTGCGACAGATTCAGGAAGTGCAAGAGAATCGTCCGCAAGTAGTACGACAAGCCGTAATGACGGTAGAGAACATCTTCTTTGCATCCGATGATTATGTAGCCCTGCAAAAGCGAATGGCAAACGGACAACGATTGAAAGAAGAAGAATATGCCAACATTGAAGAACTGCTGAAAACCATATATCCTGGATTCACCAGTCAGTTGCGCAGCCTTTATCCTATGTCTGAACTGGAATATTTAGTATGTCTGCTCATCAAGTTGCGCATTGCACCCAAGGAAATCGCCTCCGTATTGTCTCGCGACATTAGCACTATCAGCACCGTGCGTAGTCGCCTATATAAGAAAGTATTCGGGCATAAGGGCAGCACTAAGGAATGGGACGACTTCATCCTATCCATGGATACATAAGTTTTGCAAACAGTTGACAAGACGAATGCAAAACAAATGCAAATCATTTTTCTTTGAATAATAGCGAAACAGACGTACCTTTGCCGTCGATAATTACCTGATTGTCTAACCCAAATAAAATTAAAAACGTAAAGCTTATGAAAAAGATGATGTTGATGATGACCGCCATGCTTATGTGTGCGATTGGTATGAACGCCCAAACTGCTAAAATCGCCGACAAGGAACTTGTAGGTGCTTGGGTCATGGAAAGTATGCAGTATGAGGGTGAGAAGAAAATAATGTGCGGAAAAGAGACTGGCTATACACAGTTTAAGTACTATGGTGCCGATGGTGAATATGCTTGTGCCCAAATTGCCCTCACCAAGGAAGGCAAGTGTGTATTGATGCCTCATGAATATGGTACCTACACATTTAAGGATGGATGGTACTCTGAGATGGGACGTGAGAAAATCAAAGATGGCATGAAATTGACAGACAAGAACACTGCCATTGGCACTTGGATGAATCGCCACGACGTTTGGAAGAAGAAAGTATTACCCGACAAAGTGGTGAAGTACATCGTAAACTGCTGTAAGTTTAGGGAGGCTCCAGCCGACATTCAGCAGCTTATCAAACAAAACATGTTTATGTAAAGTTTGTTAGAAACAAGAGTAGAAGTACCCGGGAAGTACAGGAGACCGCAGCGATGCGTTCTCCTGTACTAATTGAATTGGTATTGATGCTCACGACATAAAACAGCTATCCATACCAAACCTAAAAAACATGATTATGAGTTGAATACTCGGTGACCCATTTTTGGGCTTCGCCGAGTATTTTATTTGCGAAAAAAAAATATGGAAATCATGCAATGTTTCCCGATTTTTCGTGTCTATAAGAATAGAGAACGTTCAAAATGAATAAAGAGACAAACATACTCATTGATGACCTTCGTAGCGGAAAGCGTTCGGCACAAGAACTACTACTCACGATGTACGGTGAGACGGTTTTCCGTCAGATAACCAGAATCGTGACGCGACTGGAGGATGCTGAGGAGGTATACCAAGACGTGTTTGTCAAGGCGTTTAGAAAGATTGACACGTATAACCAACAGGCTTCGCTTGCCACTTGGTTGAGTCGCATCGCCTATAATGAGTCTCTTAATTTTGTACGTAATTCTAAGAAAAACATGGTGTATGTTGAAGACCACGACATCAACATGGAGGACATAGAAGACATTCCATTGTCACTACATGACGAACAGACCGTCTTGCTCATGGAACAGGCTTTGGAACATCTTTCACCCAACGACAAGGCCATCATCACCATGTTCTATTACGACAACATGAGCTTGGCAGACATTGCATACGTCATAGGCTCTATCCCCTCTACCGTCGGTTCGCAACTGAGCCGTATTCGCAAGAAACTATATCGAATCATCAAAAACATGCAACAATGAACGAGAACGACATCTATAACATACCGAAGGGTGACAACATCTTACGTGAGGCCATTCGCAGACGTGAGCAAAAGCAGTCTCCCATGCCTGCCGACTTGAACGACCGACTGCTGCAACGCATGGAGGAAACTGTACCTGTTAAGGCAAATAAGTCTCGTAGAATAAAGTGGCATTGGATAGCTGCTGCCTGTGTAGCTGCCATGATGATTGTGCTTCTAATACCGCAAACAGGTTCTGACGAATTTGTAATTCGACAGAAGCGAGAAGCAAATTTGAAATTCGCAGAAGCGGAAAAGGAGAAGCGGATTACAAATCCTGATATTCATAGCAGTCGAATTACAAATTCGACTGAACAAGTGATATGTAGTTCTGGCGAAAGTGTAATTCGACAGAAGCGAAAAGCGAATTTGAAATTCGCAGAAGCGAAAAAGGAGAAGCGGATTACAAATCCTGAGAATCATAGCAGTCTAATTGCAAATTCGCCTGAACTGGATACAAATCATTATGATAGCAATAGTCTAATTGCAAATTCGACGGAACAGACGGAACAGACATTATCAACAAGTTCAGAAGCATCGAATTTACAAGCACAAGCAAAACCCGTGACACTAACAGAGCGCGACATTCCCATCACCCGTCCAGAGAACTATCGATACACACCCGAGGAAATTGAACTTCTGAAAAAGCAAGCCAACGAAGCCTATGTGAAATGGGTGCAATTGGAACTCGAAATCGCAAAATACAATTTAGAACAAATGGCACAACAATAAAAAACATGTCAACATGAAGCGTCTTATCATCATGCTGCTCATCGCAAGCAACGCAGCCGTGCCAACGCTGGCACAGTCGAAGTCTATAGCACGGAAGAAGTACGACCTTACCATCATGACGAACAAGGAGCAACAATATCCGCTCCGCGTGTTCCGTCTACTCAGAGACATCCGAGACAAGTTTGGCATGAGGCAGGGACAAACCTATTCCGTACTAAAGAATCCTGAGACCGGCCTCATCGAGTCGGCTGAGCGCATCACACGCTTCAGCTGCAGAGTAGAGGAACTGCTGCACATCAACCAGGTATTTATGGATGACGAGCCGTTCAGCTATCAGATTCTGCACCTGCTGCCCGGCAACACCCAACAGTTCGACATCAAGGTCGTTTCGGCCGACGGACAACGAAGCACAACGTTGCCTATCCGCACGGAGAGCTCACAGGAGATGTGGTATCTGGCTACGAAGAATCTGGAGAATCCCCAGTTGCGCGACATTTACGCCATCGTGTGGGAGACGGACGATTTCAATACGACAGCCGAAGGCACCATCTATGGCATTTCCTCGCTCCGCCCAGACCTCTATTCTAAGAATTTGGAGACATCGAAGAATACTTTCAGGATTGACGGACGCGTGGGCTACGACCTGACAGATTCCCTCTACGTGGTCTATATGGCCGACACCAGCGAAGAACTGGACAAACAGGCCGACGATGCTTTTATAGCGTATATGCCTGTAAAGAACAAGCGCTTTAGTTTCAGCGTGGAAATTGACAAACCT
>OCTX012247114.1_pt1 | contig 16673 bp, 13 predicted proteins | sample 1539691 | NCBI WGS metagenome assembly OCTX01 (sample SAMN02144231, study PRJEB22623) | gut metagenome | biome: sheep rumen | host: Ovis aries | place: New Zealand | reverse complement strand
CCAAGCATTTTCACCAGTTCTGGTGCTGAATAATCCGAAAAATCCTCCATATCGCATTACATTTTTGTAGTCTTAAACATCAAATTAATGTATAAAATATCAATATTGTATGTTTACAGCTGCAAAAATAAGCATTATTTTCCAATCATCCAAACTTTTTCGGGTAATTGTGCGAATGATGAGCGATTTTTTGTACTTTTGCACTTATAAAGCCTGCATAGAAGTCACTGCACCAATAAAAGAAAGTTAAATACGTTAAAAGTAGCCTTTTGGAAAGCGTATAGAAAGCGTATTTCGAGTTTCCTACTTTTTGAGGCTAAAGCACTGATTATCAATTTTATACGAGAAGGACTGACCCCAATCGTGGTCGCTAACCCTCAATACGTGCCAATGCAAACTCATATTGTTCCTTTGTAATCTTTGCCATATTCGTACCTCCTTTGTATTCTACGATTTCCAACGCCAAGTCTTTCTGACGATGACACTGATGGTATGAGTGATGGTGCGCAGGTGAAAGTTTTTGCCCAATACTATCAGCAGGACGGCTGAAAGGATGAGCACGATGCCGATGACGAGACGGAAGGTGAACGACTCGTCAAACACCATTACACCGATGGCCACAGCGGTCAACGGCTCCAAGGCTCCCATGATGGCGGTTGGCGTGGCTCCTACCTCATGGACGGCAATAGTCATCAGTACCAGCGAAAGAACTGTCGGCACCAAGCCCAGCCAACAAGCAAAGAACCATGCTCGCGGAGATGGTGGCAACATCAAGTGCAGGTCGGGGGAAGTAAAGGAATAGGCTAACAGCGAGAACATGCATATCAACAACACATAGAACGTGAGTTTCAACGATGACATGCGGATGCTCGACTGGTTGACCACCACGATATAGACGGCATAAGTCAGTGAGGAAATCATTACCAGCAGAACACCTATGGCACTCAGCGTCACCCCTGCATCTCCTTTATATAACAGGCCGATACCTGCTAATGCGAGGGTGATGGCTGTAACGGTTGAAGCCGTCACTTTCTCTTTGAAGAATGTTGCCATGATGACAGCCACCATCACAGGATAAACAAACAGGATGGTAGAGGCAATGCCGGCATCCATGAAGCGGAAACTTTGATAATAGGTGATGCTCGACGCTGCAAAGAGCAGTCCTAATGAACCAAGCGTTTTCAGTTCACAACCATTGATCTTAAATGATTTACGCTCAGCCACCAGCATCACCGCCAGCATCAGCACTGCCATTGAAAAGCGGTAGAAAAGGACGGACGATGTGTTCACGCCCTCCTCGTAGAGCGGCAACGCCCCAAACGGATTGGTGCCATAGCATACAGCAGCCAGAATGCCGCAGATAATTCCCTTATGTTTCATTATTTTTGTGCAAAATTACAAAAATATTCTGAAAGTAGTCCTCACTTGGAGTGATAATTGACTTATTGAGAATTACACTGCCAAAAGGATAAGGCAATATCGGCATAACAGTATAACCGGGTGCTGCGCGTTTTAACGACATCGGTATGGAACACGCGTTCGTGTTGTAAACGACACAGAGACTGCCATGAGGCTAAAAACGAATGGTTATAAGCTGTTGCCAACAAGCGAACCCGTTCCTGAGGCGATACCTGTTGTAATTGGGGAAGACGCTGTTGCAACAGTCTGATAAAGATGGCTAAATAGCGACATTGTCCCTGCTCGCTGCTCAACCTTCGTATGCGAGAACGGCGCGCTTCTGCATTGTTTGCCAGATTGAAATAAAAACCATATTCCTGCGCTAAGGGCGAAGCGTTCCAAGCCTGTTCCAATTCCTCAGCAAACGAAGGCTTCATCTGGAAACGACCGATGGAGAAGTTTGCCCCCTCCCTACCCTTCATCACATACAAGCCATTGACTGCAGAACGCTCAATCATGTCCTGCCACAAGGAATAGCGGATGAGTTCTGGGAAAACGATAGCCTCTGCCAACCGACTGTCCACACCAAAGAGTTCAAACTCCTGTTTCCACTTTTCATGATGTTCGCAGACATAGCATTCTGCCTCATTCCAGGCATTCCCAAAAACTTTGCGATAATCAATAGAAAAAGCTGTGGCGCTGTTCATCACGAGCAGCATCCACAGCATGATAGAATGTTTCAAGTTAATCATTACAACTTGTAAGTACATTTCAGGATTTTGCCTTCATCGACTACTATCCACTCCAATTTTTCGTTGGAAATGGAGAAAGCCGAAGGCGTAAATGTGGTCATACCATTGATGATGACCTCACCCGTCTGACTGTACTCCACCGAGCGCCTGCCGCTACGGCTCTTGTAAACGCCATAAGGAGGCTTCTGGTCTGTGCCTTTCTTCTGGCGAGCATCAGCTTGCTTGTTGATGGCTTTCAACTCTTCCTCTGTAATCAGGCGGAATTTGCCTCGCTCCACAGCGCCATATCCTTTTGTACTTTCGTTGAATGCCAGCAGCGGCCATTGGCTACCTGGTATCTTAAAATCATCAACACCACCAACATAGCCGCCACTTTCCCAATAGCAGAACGTCCAGCCATTCGGCAATTCATAAAGAGTCTCTGCACAGACAGGCTGTGCATCCAATTTGGGCAACTCTTTATAGGCCTCGCCAAGCAGGTTGCCAACCGCGATGACAGCATTAAGGTCCATACGTCCGATAGCACACTCGGGCAGGTCGCCGCTGTTGACAACCTGTTGCGTCAGACGAGAATATTCCGCTGCTATCTTTTTCGCTTCAGCCATCTGTCGCACGAGGGATGCCCGAAATTCTTTAGCTGCCTCCAAGCGATACTTGTATAGTATTTCATCTGCATCGGCATAGAGTGCATCAATCTGTGCAGCATCATCTGTAGCACAAATCTGATCATAGTATTTCCTTAACTTGGCACTATACTTTTTGCCTATATTTGAATAGCTGTGTTGATTCTCACGTTCCATAAACTGAAGATAGTCCTGCATCAGTTTACCCATCTTGGCTTCGTATCCATTGAAGGCTTCAGTCATTTGCTTTGTCTTTTGGCTGAAGTTTCTGGCGTTCATAGCCATAGCCTGCATCTTTTGCATAAACTCAGGATGCTGACGGATATAATTCTCCTGCTCCTTCTCGCTCATCTTTTCAAAGCGTTCCATTTCAGCCATATCAGGATTAGTACCCGTCACCTTCACCAATATTTTCTGTCGGATAGGCTCTTTCTTCGAATCCGGTACGTTCTCATCGTTCAGCATAGCCAGTTCCTCTTTGGTCAGCCCGAAGAGTTCCTGAATCTTTTGCTCCCATTTCAGCCGCAGTGCCTCCATCTCTGCATCCGAGCAACCATTATTGGCTTCTTGCAACTGTTCGGCGCGAGCCAGAACGGAAGCAATCTGATTGATGTACGTATCACGTTCTTCCATTGTAGAACGAGCCATTTTCTCAGCAGAGGGCAACTGTGGCAATTCTGACATGAGTGCAGAGGCTGACGAAGCCGATGAAGGCGTGACCGTACCATCCCAAGTGATGGTCACGGTCTTGCGCTTAGGCACAATATCGCTACCTTGTGCTACAGTAAGATTCGAGGCATCAGCAGAACTCTTGTCGTCGTTTTCAATTGTCTGTTCACTCTCTTCTGTCTTCGAGAGTCCTACCGCCTGCTGAGCCTTCTGCTTCAATTTCTTCAGGAATCCCTGGGCGTCAGCATCTGACGTGCTGAACATCAGCAAAGCCGTTAATAAGATGACTATTTTCTTCATATTTATCATTTATTTCTTAATAAACTCAACGCGTCGGTTCTTGGCACGGCCAGCCTCCGTCTTGTTGTCGGCAACGGGTTCGTGCGAGCCTTTACCTACGGCACGCATGTTGAACGGATCGCAGCCTAAGCCTTCGAGGGCCTTCACCACAGCTTCAGCACGCTGTTGCGAGAGCGGATCGTTCACTTTGTCGGAGCCTTGGTTGTCGGTATGTCCCTGCACCTCGAAGCGAGCCTGTGGATTCTTCTTCATGTAGTCGGCGACCTTTTGTATCTCCTCCATCGACTCCGGCTTGAGCGTTGCCTTGCCCGTCTCGAAGAGAATATTGTTGGTCACGAACTTGCCCGTCTCGGCAATCGCCTTTTCGACGGCAGTCATACTCTGCTCGTTGCGGTCGTAAAGAGCAACTGCGCCCTTGGCAATCACCACGTTGCGGATGAAAGTCAGATTCTCATATTCATAAGGTACTTGGAACGACATCCATGTGGGTTGCAAGACTCTTGGCAGATTGACGATACGCTGACCATTTATATAAACCTTCAACGCACGTTTATTAAAAGAAAGAGCTACTTTGTTCCAACCTTTCTTGAACTTATATTCAAAGCGTGTATCTTTGGTTTCGTTTCCGTTTCCGTTATTATATGCATAATGATGATCCGATGTATCGTATACTCCATGAACTAAACAAAAAGCAACGCCATCACCATAATATCCTGCCCACCGTGAACGGTCTGTATTGCTGGCAAGCGTGAGTTTCATATCATTTGAGCCAATATCATCCTTCCCACCTGTCCAATAATAGAACTCATACTCAATGGTGAATTCCTCTGGCAGATAGGCACCCTTTTCCTTAATCAACGGCGTAATAACACCATTGTTTGTCACCTCAACGGCCTTTACTCCACCAATCGTCTTCACCTCCGCATTACCATCCAGCAAATCCCACTTCGAAGGGAACTCACCAACGGTCTCAGCCGTGAAGTCGTCCTGGAACAGAATTACCTCGCCACGCTTGAAGTCAGATGAGGTAGAGGTCTGGGAATCGGACGTTTCGTCACCACTTTCAGCATCTTCAGAGTTCTTGCTGCTTTTCATCGACGACTTTTCTCCATCCAACACCTCGTCAGAGGCTTTACTTACTTCGCGATCCACTTTATCCTCCACTTTTTGTTTCACACGCTCCACTGCCCTATCCTTCAAACGCTTCAGGAACCCCTGAGCATCGGCATTAGCCGAAAAAGCCATTACGAAGATGAGCATCATCAATAATTTCTTCATATTCATCGGTTTTTAATGATTAATAGCACAAAATATCGCTTTGCAAATATAAGTCTTTCAGGGAAATGTGATGTTTCATTTTTATACAAATCGCGCCGAGTGGCCTGTTTTTCCACCCTTTAGGGTGGCGAGAAAGACTGATGTCGTACAAATTCCACCCTTTGGGGTAATGGATATCCGAAGAAATGTGTAACTTTGCAGATATGTTGAAACTGACGGGTATTTACAGAAGGTTGTGCCTCACTACCGTTTTCATTGCTCTGTGTCTGACGATGTCTGGTTACACCGACCATCGTAACACCAGAGTTGACTCTGCATTGCAAGTACTCAAAAGCGGGCGCAAACTCACCGATAAGGAGCGCATGGACTGCTACTATCAGATAGTGAGAGGAACGCTGGGGAAGGACAGCAAAATGCACGATGACTATTGTCACAAGATGCTGGCTCTGAGCTACCGGATGGACGCGAAGAATATGCGTGAGAATGCTTTCTATCACCTGGGACTGCAACACTATGGAAGGGAGGAATACGAAGCGGCTGAGCGATACTTCAAAATGGGACTGGCTGTCACCGACTCCATGCGTGGCGACAAACGCTATCCGGAGCAAGACGTAGACGACAACCTGTCGCAACTCTACGGCGCACTGGGCAATCTCTACAATCTGCAGGACAAGGCCCTGCTCGCCATTGAGTATTATCAGAAGGCGCTTCCCATCTTCGAGAAGTACGGCTGGCAGCAATCAGAGACCGTGCTGCACCACAACGTAGCCGAGCTGTGGCTCTCGATGGGAAACAATCAGAAGGCCGAACAGGAATATCTGCGCGCCATCGAGGCGGGCGAAGCCTCCGGCGACTCGCTGATGATAGCGTTGCCCAGAAAGGGGCTGGTGAAGATATATATCGATGAGGGAAACTACGAGAAGGCCGTCAAGACGGCGATGCCCGCCTACCGCTACTACCGTCATCACCGGCAAGAAGAGCGAAGCGATTACGCAGAGATGCTGGCATCGATGGCCAAAATACATCTCATGGACGGTCACGAGGACATGCCACGCGCCAAAGCCTTCGCCTCGGAAGCGCTGTCGCTCGACGATGACGAGCTGATGTTCGAGACACGCGGCGAAATCAACTCGGCAGCCGCGCTGGTTGCCATGAAGGAGCGCAACTGGAAACAGGCTCTCCACTATGCGCTGAAGACCGTCCACGAACGCGACGAGGATGCCACCTACAGCGACGTGAGCTGCTATCGGCTGTTGGCAGATATCTATACGGAGCTGGGCGAAAAGGAGAAGGCCCGCGAATATATTAATAAGGTATATCAGATGATGGAGCGCTTCGCCACTGACCACTACCAAAGCGGGCTCAGCCAGATGGAGGTGGTTTACGAGACGGAGAAGAAGGAGGCGCAGATTGATGCGCTTGCCAAGGAACAGCGGCTCTACTTCTGGCTGCTGACGGCCTCTGCCGGGATTGTCCTGATGCTCATCGCACTGGTCATCATCCGCCATATCGCCCATCAGCGGCAGAAGGCTTTGCTGGCAGCCCGCGTGGCATTGGAAACAGAGACAAAGGAGCGACGCATACTGGCTCGCGACCTGCACGATTCGCTGGGAGGCATGCTGTCGCTGTTGCGACTGAAAATCGAAGCCGAGGATGATGACGTGCTGCCATTGCTCGATGCCACACATACGGAACTGCGGCGCGTGTCGCACCATCTGATGCCTGAAGAACTGTTGCGAAACGGGCTCGCCTCGTCGCTCTACGATTTTGCCGTCTCCGTACCCGGCTCGCAGTTCCATGCCATCGGCGACATCCGGCTGAGCAAGGAGATGGAACTGACGCTCTACCGGTGTGCCTACGAACTGGTGAACAACGCGATGAAGCATGCTCAGGCCAAACATATAGACATTCAACTGATGCAGACGGACGGCGAGGTGACGCTGACCGTGAGCGACGACGGCAAGGGGATAGGAAACAACGGGGGCGGCATGGGCCTGCAAAACATCCGCGAGCGCATAGAGCCCTACCGGGGAGCGCTGCGCATCGTCAGCAACGAGCATGACGGAACAGAAATCAACGTAACACTACCATTATGACAACATACAGAATAGATGTGAACATCGTGGACGACCACACGATGCTGAACGAAGGACTGACGGAGGCGCTGAACCACAACGCGAAGATTCACGTCAGCCGCAGTTTCTCCACCTTGGCAGAATGTCGCGACGCCTTGAAGGTGCGCCAGCCCGACGTGCTCCTGCTCGACATTTCGATGCCCGACGGCGACGGTGTGGACTTTTGCCAATGGCTCGTGAGCGAATATCCCAAAATCAAGATTATTGCCATTACGATTCACGACGAGTACAGCATCATTCATCGCATGCTCGAGGCGGGTGTCAACGGCTACGTGCTGAAGAGCGCGCCCCTCGAAGAACTGGTCGGGGCTATCTGCAGCGTCTGGAAGGGGCAGAAATATATCAGTCCGCAAGTCGCCGACATCCTGCACGAAGGCAGCGCCAAGTCTGTCGTGCTCACCAACGTGGAGCAGAACATTCTGCGTCTCATCTGCGACGGACAGACCAATCCGCAGATAGCTCGGCAGCTCAGCCTCAGCGACGAGACCATCAAATGGTATCGCAAGCGCCTTCTTGCCAAATTCGGCGTCAGGAACACCGTCAATCTGGTGACGCTGGTCATGAAAGAGAATATAATTAGGTTGTGATTCTGCGCGTTTCCCGGCGAGCCTCCTTCCAACGGGGGAAGTACTTGTCCATCAAGGCATGGAAACGGGTATTGTGGCTGGGCTCTAGCAGATGGCACAGTTCATGGACTACCACGTGCTCGACACACCACTGCGGCAAGAGCAGCAGATAAGCTGAGAAACAGATACTGCGATTCTTGACATTGCAGACGCCCCAGCGAGAAACCATCGGTTTGTAAGTGAGGACGGCTGGCTGCACGCCCATCTCCTTCGAATGAGTTTCCACCATCGGCTCTATCAGCGCCCTCAGCCGTCGGAGGGCATCATCGGCTTGTGCACGGGTCTGCAAAGGCAACTGACTGTAAAAGGCAGCCCTGCGCTGCTGATTCTCGTTAGTCTTCTTTTGAGCCTTCACTATCCAGTCACGATGTTCCAGTATGAACCTCTTCACCTCAGATCGCGGCATACCATAAGGCGCTGACACATGCACATCGCCGTTCTTCACGATGCGCATTGACAGTCTGCCGGTTCGTCTGTATGTCACCTGTATAGCCATATTTGGAGGGCAAAGGTAATCATTTTAATTGAAAACATGATAGTGAAGAATGAAAAACTATTCTGATTATTGCATAGTTTGCATTTTTTTCGTATCTTCGCAACGTAAAAGTTTAATAACCGTCCTTTGATAAAACATTTTCTTACGAGCATGAATCATAAAACAACAGAACGAGTATTCCAGATTTTCAAGGAATTAAACCAGATACCACGACCCTCACACCACGAAGAGAAAGTGGCTGACTATCTTTGTGAGTTTGCTAAGCGATTGCATTTGGAGTATGAACGAGATGCCCAGAACTGTGTCGTCATTCGCAAGCCTGCTACCAAAGGTTGCGAGGGAGCAGAACCCATCGTTCTTCTGAACCACATGGATATGGTGTGCGTCGGTATGGACAATCCGCTGGATACTCCTATAGAATCTTATACAGAGAATGGTTGGATGAAGGCAAAAGGCACTTCCTTAGGCGCCGATAATGGTATCGGACTTTCCATGGCTCTCGCTGTACTGGAAAGTGAGGACATCGTTCATCCCGCCATAGAGGTATTGACGACCACTAACGAGGAGGATGGTATGTCGGGAGCAGCCAATCTGTCTGAGAGTTTTCTGAAAGGACGGAAGGTCATTAATCTCGACTCGGAAGACTATGATACCATCACAACAGGAGCCGCAGGAGCTTGTCTGCAATTCCATCGGATACCTCTCCAGAGGAAGGCTGCACCAGGAGGTAAGCGGCGCTGGTTCCGCATTCGTTTCGAAGGCGGACAAGGCGGACATTCCGGTGTTGACATCAATAAAGGACGATGCAGTGCTGTAGTTGCATCTTGGGCAGTATTGGCAGCTATATATAACGAATATGATTTCGACGTGGCATCCATCCGTATCGGAGAAGCCAATGCCTCCATAGCATCCACTGCGGAAATGGTGCTTACCATTCCTTCCGGCGAACCCGCTGAGTTTGTCAAAGCCCAACAGGATATGGTCAATCAATGGCTGCGGGAAGAATACCCCAATGACCCCAACATGACCTGCATCGTGGAGAAATGTGATAAACAGGAAACGGTAATTAGTTCGGAATCCTTTGAAGCCTTGATGACTTGTCTGGAACAGATACCACAAGGTGTCGTGAAGATGAGCGAGTCAATGAAAAATACGGTAGAGACTTCTAACAACGTTGGACGTATAGTAACCGAAGCGAACCATATTCTTGTATCAACCCATACGCGCAGTTTCGTTGATAGCGATATGGAGGAACTGAGCAATGATATCGCCAATGTGTTTAAGGCTGCCGGTGCATCATCTGAGATAGAAATGTCAGCACCAGCCTGGCAGGAAGATCAACATTCAGAATTTCTGCAACTAACCTCCGACACGTTCCAGGACGTGCTGGGCTGGAGGCCGCGAATGGTTGCGATGCATTTTGTTCTGGAAGCAGGATTCTTTGTACAGAAATACGCTGGCATACAGATAGCCAGCATCGGTCCGCGTATCGTAGAGCCCCACTCTACCAACGAGCGTCTGGAATTAAAAACGGTCGATGACATCTGGTTGGTATTGCAGGAATTACTAAGCCGACTGAGTGCGATATCCCACTAAGCAGACTGGAAGCTACAGATTATTCTCCACAATATTCAGCATCTTGAAGGTAGCCTTAATGGCTGCATCAGTCTGGTCGGCATCCAGTCCGCGAGTGCGCAGGAGTCCGCCGTTGTAGTGCCATGTAATCACTGTCTGCACCAAAGCATCGGTACGGCCACCTGGCGGAATACTGACTTGATAGTTTGCCAAGATAGGGAATGTGCGATTCAAGTATTTCTTGTAGATATAGCGCAAAGCCTTCACAAAGGCATCATACTGTCCGTCGCCCGTTGAGCCAGCCTCGTATTGCTTACCGTTGATTTCCACACGAATATTAGCACCAGGTTTCAGTCCGTAAGACGTATTGACCACATAACTGATGAGTTTCACTTTCTCGCTCTGCGTGTCGTGTTTCAAGACATCGGCCACGATATAAGGCAAATCTTCCTGCGTAACGATTTCCTTCTTGTCGCCCAATTCGGTAATGCGCTGCGTGACCCGACGCGTCTGCTCGGGCGTTAGCTCCAGTCCCAGTTCTTCCAGATTCTTGGCTATATTGGCACGCCCGGAATTCTTACCTAAGGCATATTCGCGCTTTCGTCCGAAACGTTCAGGAATCAGTTCGTTGTAATACAGCTTATCTTTCGAATCGCCATCAGCATGAACACCAGCCACCTGCGTAAAGACATTCTCACCTACGATAGGTTGATTCGGAGCAACAGCAATACCACTATAGCCCTCCACCAGTCGGCTGATGCCGTTTAACTGACTCTCATTGATATGGGTCTTGGCATGAAACTGGTCTTTCAGAATAGCCTGAACACTCGCCATCGGTGCATTACCGCAACGCTCCCCCAGCCCATTGACCGTCACATGCAGGCCCTTGGCTCCACTCAATACGGCAGCCAAAGAATTGCTGACGGCCAGGTCGTAGTCATTATGAGCATGGAAATCAAAATGAATATCAGGATAACGCTTCATCATTTTGCGGAAATACTCAATGACCTGCAAGGGATTCATCACGCCGAGGGTATCGGGCAACATAAAGCGTTTGATACTTGGAACCTGAAACTTGGAGTTAGGAACTTTATTGGTGAGCGCATCCATTAACTGATAGACGTAGTCTGGCGAATCCTTCATGCCGTTCGACCAATCTTCTAAATAGAGATTGACGGAAAGGCCGTTTGCTGAGGCATATCTTACAGTTTCCAGAATGTCGGCTATATGCTCTTCCGGAGTCTTATGAAGCTGATGAGTACAATGCTTTAAAGAACCTTTGGCCAACAGATTAATCACCTTGCCGCCACAATCTCTGATCCAATCGACACTCTTTCCTCCATCAACGAAGCCCAACACCTCTACCCGTTCCAATTTGCCTACCTGCTCGGCAGCACGACAAATCATGGTGACGGCTTCTTTCTCGCCTTCACTGACACGTGCTGATGCTACTTCAATGCGATCGACATTGACATCGCGCAGCAGCATACGGGCTATCACCAACTTCTCATGTGGAAGGAACGACACACCGTTGGTCTGCTCACCATCACGGAGTGTCGAATCCATAATTTCAATAAAAGGCAGTGTACGCCCAGAAGCATTTATGCGTTCTGCTGTTCCCATTGTTCGATTTTGTCCTTGTTCTGAATCAAGAAATCGATATCGTCCAATCCGTTGATCAGACAGTGTTTCTTATAACCGTTGATTTCAAACTTCTCCTGCCTGCCGGTAGCCTTATTGGTAACCGTCTGGTTAGGAAGATCGACTTCTACTTCCATCTTGGGGTTGTCTTGAATACTCTGAAAGAGTTCGGAAAGGAAACTCTCAGACACGACTACTGGAAGCACGAAGTTATTGAGCTCGTTATTCTTGTGAATATCGGCAAAGAACGAACTGATTACCACCCGGAAACCATAACCGGCTATAGCCCATGCGGCGTGCTCACGGCTCGAACCATTTCCGAAGTTCTTACCGGCTACGAGGATGCAACCGCCATAGGTGGGATTGTTGAGTACAAAATCCTTATTGAGCGAACCGTCAGCATTGTAGCGCCAGTCGCGGAACAGATTGTCGCCAAAAAAACTTTCTTCCCTTGTGGTCGCCTTCAGGAAACGGGCGGGAATAATCTGGTCTGTATCTACGTTCTCCAAAGGCAGAGGAACGCAAGTAGATGTTATAACGTTGAATTTCTGTTTCATAATAATGTGCGTGGGTCGGTTATTACTCCTGTTACTGCAGCTGCGGCTGCTACGAGTGGTGAACAGAGGATGGTGCGACTGCCTGGTCCCTGACGACCTTCAAAGTTGCGGTTCGAAGTAGAAACGGCATATTTCCCTGCAGGTACTTTGTCATCGTTCATAGCCAGACAAGCTGAGCATCCCGGTTGACGGATTTCAAAACCGGCAGCTTCGAGCACCTTGTCCAATCCCTCTTTACGAATCTGGCGATCTACCGCCCATGAACCCGGTACAAGCCAAGCCACCACGTCGGCAGCCTTCTTTCTGCCCTGGGCAATGGATGCAAATGCGCGGAAGTCTTCAATACGCCCGTTGGTACAAGCACCAAGGAACACATAGTCAATCTTCTTACCAAGCAAAGATTCGCCCGCTTTGAAGCCCATGTAATCGAGGGCTTTCTTGAATCCAGCTTCGGGCGATTTAGCTTCAGCAGCAGTCTGTGGAATGGGCTGGGTAATACCGATTCCCATACCAGGATTAGTGCCGTAAGTTACTCGAGGCTCAATGTCTTCTGCACTGAATGTCAGTTCTTTATCAAACACAGCGTCATCGCCGCTTCGGAGCGTTTTCCAATAGGCAACAGCCTTATCCCAAGCCTCGCCCTTAGGAGCAAACTCTTTATCTTTTAAGTACTCGAATGTCACTTCGTCGGGGGCTACGAATCCACCACGGGCACCCATCTCGATAGAAAGATTGCAGAGCGTCAGTCTGCCTTCCATCGAAAGATTCTTCACCACATCGCCGGCATACTCTACGAAATAACCCGTAGCACCGGAAGTAGTGAGTTGTGACATCAGATAAAGTGCCACATCCTTGGCTGTAACACCCTTCTGCAACTGTCCGTTGATGCTGATGCGCATAGACTTGGGCTTCTGCTGAAGAATGCACTGAGAAGCCATGACCATCTCGACCTCAGACGTTCCGATACCGAATGCTACTGCACCCATCGCACCATGCGTAGAGGTGTGGGAGTCGCCACAGACAATAGTCATGCCGGGCAAAGAAAGACCTTTCTCCGGTCCTACGACATGGATAATACCATTGGAGGGATCCATCATGCCGTAATGTGTCAAGCCAAAGTCTTTTGCATTCTGAGCCAGCGTGGAAACCTGCTTAGCCGATACAGCATCCTCGATGGGTTTGTCCTGATCGTGAGTAGGAGTATTGTGGTCGGGCATACAGTAAATGTGATCAGGACGGAAGCACTTCAGTCCTCGCGCTCTCATACCCTCGAAAGCCTGAGGCGAAGTCACCTCATGGCAATACAAGCGGTCTATATACAATTGTGTGGGACCGTCGTCAACTTTCTGCACAACATGTTTGTCCCATATTTTATCAAATAATGTGTTCATTTCTTAAACTTGTTTATACAGTCGATATAAGCTTCTACAGAAGCAGTCACGATATCAGTGTTGGCGCCGAAACCATAGTAGAGCGAGCCATCGTACTCCACCTGCATGTGAACTTTACCTACATCGTCAGAACCCTTTGAAATAGCCTGGATGGTAAATTCCTTCAGTGTCATCTGCTTCATGATGATTTTCTTCAGCGCCTTGATAGCGGCATCTACAGGACCGTTTCCGCTGGCTGCAGCTTCAAACTTCTGCCCTGAGATGTCCAAACCAATAGAAGCCACACTCTTTACGCCCTTACCTGTAGTAACCTGCAGGAATTCGAGTTTCACGGCATGCGCCTCGGCAGTATCTGCACCAGCCAACATCAGTACGTCGGCATCGGTCACCTCTTTCTTCTGGTCGGCCAACTGGAGGAACTTCTCATATACCTTGTCGAGCTTCTCGTCAGTGAGTTCAACGCCATTCACGTTCAGGCGATACTTCAGGGCAGCACGGCCGGAACGGGCTGTCAATACGATTGCGTTGTCCTCGATACCCACATCCTTGGGGTCGATAATCTCGTAGGTCTGCACATTCTTCAGCACGCCGTCCTGATGGATACCACTGGAATGTGCAAAAGCATTGCGGCCCACAATAGCCTTGTTGGGCTGAACAGGCATATTCATCAGACTTGACACCATGCGACTGGTAGGATAAATCTTAGTGGTATTGATGTTGGTATCAATGCCCAGATTTTTGTGGCACTTAAGAATCATGGCAATCTCCTCCAAAGAGGTATTACCGGCACGTTCACCGATACCGTTGATGGTCACCTCTACCTGACGGGCACCAGCCATCACACCATTGAAAGTGTTGGCAGTGGCCATACCAAGGTCGTTATGGCAGTGAGTAGAGATAATAGCCTTATCAATGTTCTTCACATGCTCCTTCAAGTATTTGATTTTCTCATAATACTCCTGAGGCAGACAATAACCTGTTGTGTCCGGGATATTAACTACTGTAGCACCGGCGGCAATCACTGCCTCAACGACACGGGCAAGATACTCGTTATCGGTACGTCCGGCATCCTCGCAATAGAACTCTACGTCCTCAACGTATTTCTTGGCATACTTGGTGGCACGTACGGCACGCTCGATAATCTCCTCACGGTTGGAATTGAATTTATACTTGATATGCGAATCGCTCGTTCCAATACCCGTATGAATACGCTTGTGCTTGGCATATACCAACGCTTCGTAAGCCACATCGATATCCTTCTCAACGGCACGCGTCAGCGCACAGATAGTGGGCCAAGTCACAGCTTTAGAAATTTCAATTACCGAATTGAAATCGCCTGGACTCGAAATGGGGAATCCTGCTTCAATCACGTCAACACCCAACTGTTCGAGCGCCTTAGCCACCTGAATCTTCTCAATTGTATTCAACTGACATCCAGGCACCTGCTCGCCGTCGCGAAGTGTTGTGTCAAAAATAAACAATCTGTCACTCATAATCTTTGTATTTTATCTTTTTACTATTTCTTTTTAAAAACGAAACAAGCCCTTCGCACTCGGAAGTGAGAAAGGCTCGCCATATTGCTCATACCTATATTATATACAGCATACCTTATCACTTCCGGCCGCTCTACGCAGTCGAATCGAAATCAGGATACTGTTCAAATTCTTCATTTCTTTCTTGTATTTTCTCGTTTAACGGCTGCAAAATTACACATTTTCCGTGTAACAAACAAACAAATCGCAACTTTTTTTCTCGAAAAAGTTTCAAATCGTCAAGACCGACCCTATTTCTTAAGAGAAAAAGGGAATCACTCTCCTATTCCTTCACATCACTTCGATATATGCCACGCACCAGTCTTACTGCCACCATTGTTCCAAATATCCCCTATCGCTGTTCCGAATATCATCTATCACCGATCCGGATAGGACTTTACAGGGGATAGAATACGTTCCGGCAGGGAATAGGTGCCGTTCGCGCAGGGAATAGATGCCGTTCCGGCGACCGTTTGCGTATACGCAAATCATCGTGTGCGTAGGCGCAAACGATTACTCGCGTTAGCGCAAATTCAAATCGGGTCCAAAAAAGGGGGCAAGATGAAGACGAAAAGAGGCAATTTACAGATTTTCCAGTATAGCTCCAAGATAATATTCAACGACACCATCTGCATATTTCGTATCAATAACTTGTACCAAGGCACTTTCACGATCTTTATGATAACCGACAAAAAGCCGGAGAGCATCGTATCTGCGAAGATACCGCTTACCATCAGCCTCATCAATATATGTGTATTTGTTGAGAGTCGTTTGTTTCAATTCCCGATATTCTACTTTCTTAATACCATTGATAATTTCATCGAAATACTGCTTTTTGATATTAAGCGACAACACTTTCATGTCCTTGGTATTAAATGTGGACTCCTTCTTGACAATTCTCTTTTCGAGACATTTCATCTCGGGATTATAAGTATAACCAGCGATTGAACCATCCATTATCTTCTTTATGATAACATTCACTACATCCAAAGGAACTACGAACCATTCCTGGGGCTCATGACTGATACCCTTATCATCAACCACACTCACATGAAACCGCACTACTTTCAATATCTGATGTATCAAATCCTCAAATTTCTGAGAGTTCAGATTTACGACCTTGTAGGATGCCACAATTTTTACAGGAGCCATTAAGTAGGTTGGCTCATGAGCTGCATTTGCCACGCGCTCCTCCACCGTATTCGTAGAGAAGCCTATCTTGTATAAATCCTTTTGGTTCTTGATGGCAGGATTATCAGACAAGGAACTCAAGATGTAGATATAGCCCGTAACCTTGTCATGGTCTGTCAAGTCTGCATTGACAAAGAACCTTTTCTCACTTTCTTCTTGTAATTCCGTTACGGCATACCCATTACTGACAACATTCTTGCGAAGTGTTTGCAATAGAATATCGGACTCTGTGCCATTTTCATATATACAACGAGTTCTGCCGTCTGGTAAGGAATTACTACTTTGCTTTTTCTCACCAATCATCTCCAACAATAGCATCTGACCATCCACAATATAGTAATGACCTGGCAACAAGTTAATTGTCTTTGAGATTTTTATCAGGCTCCGCTTGCCCTGTCTTAAGTCTTGATGCACTTGTTGGAACAACGGACGATATTCGTCAAAATTCTCACATAACTTATGCTGGGCTACATACTCTGCTTTATTCTTTTTCATAGCCTTCCGCATGT
>OCTX011812612.1_pt1 | contig 16674 bp, 17 predicted proteins | sample 1539691 | NCBI WGS metagenome assembly OCTX01 (sample SAMN02144231, study PRJEB22623) | gut metagenome | biome: sheep rumen | host: Ovis aries | place: New Zealand | reverse complement strand
TATTATTTTTTTTCATCTTTCTTGAATTTGTCTGTGTTATTTTTATTATTTATTATAAATATCTTGTCTTGGAAGTAACTGTTTACAACTTGTTCATTTATTATATATTGGTTGACATTATTTGTTTTGTTGTCAATTTTACTTTTAACTATTGAGATAAGTTGTTGTTCTTCCAGTTCTTTAATCACATTTTGAACTTTCCTTTCTGAAATACCTGATTTTTTAGATAATTCAGAATATGATATTTGACATTTGTTGTATACAATCCAATATTGGATTAATGTTAATAATATAAACTTGGAATAGATGTTTATATTACTGGTCCATATTGAACTAATACCTCTTATGAATTTACATTCCCTGTTAATCATAGTACTTATGTTTAGAAGGGTTATAGGGAATACTTTCCCTAAACAACATTCTCAATTTTTTTCTCTATTATTCTTTTCTATTATATCTCTATTTCTTAGCACAGTGTGCACCACCCTTAGTAGCACAGTGTGCACCACCCCTATAGCATTTTAAGTAGGGGGATGGTGCACAGTATGCACCACCCCTTTTACCACTCATTTTCATCTGCTTTTTTGATGAATTTGACACTATTCTCAACATACTTGAATTTGTCAGTAATCATATTGATAAAGTTCATATATTGGTTATAGTTACTAAAACCACTTTCAGTTTGCAATTTGATATCTGACATGATTTGAAGCAATGTTGCATAACTATTCCAATAAGGGAAAGAATTCTTAAGGAATGTGATTCTGGATTCTGTTAACTCTCTTTGTTTAAGAAGTTCATACAACTCATCCAATTCTTCCTTTCTTCCAATTTCATCATAGTTTTTGTTATATAACACCATAAACAATTCATCTATACCTGGTGTTGTACCATAGGTGTTGTTGAAATTCTTCAACTCACAGATAATTTCTTTGTAAAGTGGTAATCCTTTAAAAGTGTTGTCAACAAACTTGATGTTGTTTTTAAAGAATTCTTCATCACTTAAAAAGAGTTTCACCAAATCAAATAGATAATCACTAATGATGTGGCAACTAGTTGAATTTTGCACAGGCTGAATAAACCACTTGGAATAGTCAAGCCAATTGTTTTGATTAATTTCTACCATAATTTTTAATATTTTTTAATGTTATTATAAAGTGTTTCAAAAAAAATGTCCTTAAAATGGTTTTAGCAAGCAGCCACTCTTGCTTACTCCCAAATTAAGGACTTTTATATTTCTTATTTCTTAATCCCTTTAGTGGCTGACAGGAATTAGTAATGTCTTTTTGTTATAAATATATTGCTATTTTGAAAAATGTAAAGAGAAAAATAAAATTTCTTCAAAAGATTTTTCACTGCAAATATATAAATCTAAAAATTAATTTCAAAAACTTTTTTAAATAAATAGTGCAAAAAATCAAAAAAACTTGAAAACAAAACATTTTTTTATTATATTTTAAGTAAATTTTATATAATTATGGTAGAAATTGATGATAAAATCCCTCAATATGTCTATTTTCCAAAAACACAGAACACAACAGGGATATACACATTGGACTTACATTCAGAATTAAGTCAGAAAGATTGGACATTTGATGTAACAGACCAAGCCAATTTAAAAGACTATTATAAGTTCTTTGTAGACTTCAGTACAGTAGATGATGGTGAATTCAACTATCACATTTGTGCAAAAGACAGCAGTACTGAATTGGATACAGGACTTATAAGAATTGGTGTAGTTAAAAACTATGGTAATAAATCATATGATGATGATGTACAAATCATTCAATATGACATGTATGCAACCCCTGAAATCAGGTATCAACACAAAAGTATAACTGTTGCAGCAAATGGTGTGTACAATATTACACCAGATGATGGTTATGCAGCATTGAGTGATGTTGATGTAACAGTAGATGTTGAATGTGGTGGTTGTACTCCTGAAGAACTTGATGCAGCATATCAAAGTGGTTGGACTAATGGTTATACTTCAGGCTATACTGATGGGCAAGGTACAGATAAGTATCTTTCAATAACAGGTGAATATTTTGATGCTATGAGAGGTTACATATTTGAAGAATATCCAACAAGTCATAGCAAGGTTATTTCCAACACAAGTTGGTTGATTAGTGATTTCAGCAATTGGCTTCAAATCAGTCAGACAGCAGGAACAGGAACAACTAATATAACAATAACACCAATTAAGAATACTGTTGGTTGGTCTGCTGTTCAAGGTGGTTGGGCAAGAAGTACCACCATATGGTTAATGGATATTCCTGATTTGGGAATGCCTGTTAAGGTTGAACAATTTACTGCTGTAGACCCATATAATCCAGCACCTGTTTCTGTTACAGGAATAACAGTAGATAATCTTAGTTGGGGTGCAAGTAATATCCCAGCAACAGGTGGTACTGCTGATGCAAGTGACTGCACATTCATAGTTACAGCACATAATAGTGACAACACAACAACAGACATCACAAGTGCTGCTACTGTTACAGGTAGTTTAGTTGTACCAGCCACAACAGCCACAACAGTACAACCTGTGGGTACATTAACATTAACATTTACTTATGATGGTTATACAGCAACTGCAAGTACAACAGTTTATCAAGATGCTGCTAATGTACCTTACACAAACCAATATCTTACTTTTGATATAATTAGTGGTGGTACTATAAAATGGTCTTTAAACAAGTCATCACCAAATCATCCAAAAACTATTGAATATAGTTTGAATGGTGGTGAATGGACATCAATAACAAGTACAACAGGTGGAACAATTATTAATGTAAATGCTGGTGATAAAATTCAATTCAGAGGAAATAATAGTCAGTATGCACATTCAACAACTGCATATTCTGGATTTAAAAACAGTACTGCAAAATTTAAAGTTGAAGGTAATATAATGAGTTTAATTGACAGCACTAACTTTGCTAATTTAACAACATTAGAAAGTACACATACATTTTATAGTTTATTCTTTAATTGCACAGGATTGACAGATGCAAGTAATTTAATATTACCAGCAACTGCTTTAACAAATGGTTGTTATTATAGTATGTTTGATAGTTGTACTAGTTTAACAACAGCACCAGAATTACCAGCAACAACATTAGCAGAGGATTGTTATGTAAGGATGTTTATAGGCTGTACTAGTTTAACAACTGCTCCTGTATTGCCTGCAACAACTTTAGCAAGTGGTTGTTATGGATATATGTTTGAAAGATGTACAAACTTGAATTATATTAAGTGTCTTGCAACAGATATATCAGCACTTAATTGTACAGTTTATTGGCTAACTAATGTGGCAAGTACTGGTACATTTGTAAAAGCAGCAGGTGTTAATTGGGCTACAGGTGATAATGGTATTCCTGCAAATTGGGATGTTGTAAATAATTAAATGAAATAAACTTAAACTATGGAAAATAAAATACAGGTAAGTATGGCAGCAATTGACAGAGTGCTGCAAGATAACATAATTCAAAACATACAAAAAGAAATCAAGGGTAAGGATATCGTGGAATATGGTGAAAGAAACATCTACCCCAACTATCTTTATGACTTATATACTAATGTAAGTGTACTTCAAAGTATTATTAATGGTATTTCAATATGCTTTGATAATATTGAAATGCATGTTCCTGAATTTGAATTGCAGGTAAATGAGAATGGTGAAAGCATTGAAGATGTTATTAGACAAATTATCAAGGACTACCAAATTTATGGTGGCTTTGCCCTTAATATTGTAAGAAACAGGATGGGGGGTATTGCAGGTATCTATAACCTTGATTTTAAAAGAATTAGATGCAATAAGAAAAACACAAAATTCTATTATTCAGAAGATTGGGCAAATAAAACATTAGGTAGAATAACAACAACAACTTATCCAAAATTTGACCCTGATGATAAGACACAAGCATCAAGTATCTATTACTTTAAGAATGATATGTATAACACTTATCCATCACCATCTTGGTGTGGTAGTGTAAAGGCTGCTGAAGTACTTAAGAATATTGGTGAATTCAATCTTAATAGTTTGCATAATGGGCTTTCTAGTGATTACATAGTGAATTTTAATGCTGGTAAACCTAGTGAAGAACAACAGGCTGAAATTGAAGATTTGTTTGATGAAAAATATAATGGTTTTCAAAATGCAAGGCCAATGCTTAGTTTCAACAATGATTTTCAGCATAGGACAACAGTTGAAGCAATCCCACAAACAAATTTTGCAGAAAAATATCTTGCCCTAGAAAAAACATCAAAACAGGATATCTATTGTTCATTCAATATTTCTCCTGCATTACTTGGTTTACCATCTGAAAATACCGGATTTTCAGACCAGGACCTTATTGAAAGTTGGAGAATAGCAACAGAATTAGTCTTCAGACCCATCTTGAAGATTGTTAAAAGAACATTTGAATATATCTTCCAAAAGCAAGAAGTTGTTACTATTGAAATCCTTAACATTGACTTTAACAAATCAGGAAATAATGTTGATGAAGTTGTACAATAAACTTGATTATTTAAAATAAAATTTATATATTTGTAGAGAATAAGAGGGGGTAATTTTTAATCATAATTTGTTTTAAATGTTTATTATTTTAGTTAACCAGCAACCATTTCAATTATATTAGAAGGTTTTTTCCATATTTTTACTTCAATAGTTGTTATTTTTTGTTTCTTCTAATGGTTGCTGGTTAATTTTTTTTGTTTATCTTTGCAAAAAAAAACAGAGTATGATAGTATTTATTAAGCAGTATGAAGGTGATTTTGTTGATGCAAAAGTCTTCAATAGTTTAAAAGAAGCAACAGATGCATTCAATGATTTATCATTTACTAAAATGGATAGTACTATTCCAAGTTGGTTTGCAACTGATGAAGAAGAAAACAACTATATTCTAATACAAACATGTTAGACATTAAAAAACAAACCCTGAAAGCACTCCAATCTGGAGAACTTTCTGTTGCAGCATTTGCTGAAGAACTTATTAACAACTATCCTACAAAGGCAATTGCCCTTGCTTTTGCTGAACTACTTACAACTCAACCTGAGCCTATTGACAAAATCCTTGTGACTGATGAACAATTCAACAAGTACTTCAAAATTAAAGGAATTAACATGGTCACAGGTCTTGCAGAACACAGAGGTAGAAAACCAAAGGAGAATAATGAAAAATTAATTAAGAAAGATTAATTTGTAGCCTGCCTTGTTTAAAAGGTGCTTTATATCTTCTTGGCTTGCATAGGTTCAAGTCCTAGAAGGGGAGCCAAACAAGGCAGTTACCAAGAAAAGGTGACTGCTTTTTTTGTAACCAAGCACCCCCTGATTAACAGTCAGGTTTCTAAACAAGGCATAACTGAAAACCCAATAAATCAAATAGTTATGCAAACAACTTACAACATCAGTTTTTACTGTAGAAGCAGTAAACAAGACAGAAATGGACAAGCACCTGTTGAACTGTCTATTGTGATAAATGGCAGCAGAAAATTCATCAATTGTCCTTTCAAATGTAGCCCAATTGACTTCAATAAGAAAAGGAAGCCTAAGTATATACAAGACTATATTGATTGTCAAAGAGTTAGATTGGCTAAAATAGTTTCTGAGATAGTTCAAAGTGGTATTCCATTGACTGCTGACACACTAAGGGCTTACCTAAGGACAGGTGGTGTTAAATCATATACCATAGAAAGCCTTTTTGAAGACTATTTCAGGCTATTAAAGCAAAGGGTGGGTAAATCCCTTACCCAAACTGTTTATGACAAATATGAGTGGGTTAAGGGGCTATTCTTTGAACATATTGACAAGACATCAGAGTGTTCTGCAATAACCCCAGCAGTAATCCAAGAGTTCTACATTAAATTGCAGAACAAGTATAAGGATAGTACAAGCGGAGGGATGATGACAAAACTGAAATCAGTCATTAAATATGGCATAGACAATAACCACATAAAGGTAAATCCATTCCAAAGTATAAAGATAAATAAAGGATTAACAGAGATACAGACTATTACCTATAAACAACTACAAGACATCATCAATCATAAATTTGTTGAAAGGGTACAGAGAGTAGCAGATATGTTTATCTTCAGTTGTGGTAGTGGTTTGGCATTTTGTGATTGTATGGCATTAACTCCAGAGGATTTTGTGATTAAGGATGGTAAACTATGTATCTTCAAATCCAGACAAAAGACAGGGGTTAAATTTTATAGTGTACTATTGCCTTGGGCAGTTGATATGTATAATAAATACAATGGCAACTTTCCCAAGATAAGCAATCAGAAAACAAACAGTTATCTGAAAGAAATTGAAGATGTATGCAACATACCTGTCAATATAACATTTCATAAAGCAAGGCATTTCTATGCACTCTACACTCTTAATAATGGAATACCAGTAACAACAGTACAAAAAATGCTTGGCCATAAGAATATCAATATGACTATGCATTACACAAGAGCACTTGAAACTACAGTATTGGAAGATTTTAAGAAATCATTTGACTGATATAGGTAAGATAATCTAATTTTTTATTGACATTAAATTAAAATCCTGTTATATATATTAATATAGCAGGATTTTTTTATATATTAAATTATATTTATATAAAATATAAACTACAAACTATGAATAAATTTACCATAATTGAAGAACTGGCCAGAGAAAAAACAATTGAACAGATTGCCAGAAATGTTGGTGGTAATGATGATGATTTGAAGGATTTATGTCAAGACCTTTACATTGATTTGCTGGCCAAAGATGATGAACTAATTGAAAAATTATATCAAAACAAGCAACTTAAATTCTTTATCACAAAGATGGTCTTGAACAATCTGCATTCAACCAATTCACCATTTTACATGCAGTACAGAAGAAACAATAATAATAAGGTTGAGATAACGGATAGGTTAAGTGCAAAAATATGATGATATAGTTCAAGACTATATTCCAGATAACACAATATGGTCTGAGGAAGATGAAAAGTTAAATAAAGTAAAGAATATAATATTTAATGAACTAACAGAGGTTGAAAGAAGAATAATTATTATGTATGCAGAATTGGGTAGCCTTAGAAAACTAGGAAAAGAACTTGGTGTATCAGCATCATCTGCATTCATAAAAATAAGACAGATAAAGGAAAAGATAAATGATAAATATAATACTTAACCTATTACTTATACAATTGATAGTAGTCTTTATTGTAGACCTTTCTGGTATCATAGATACAATAAAACACTTCATATGGAAAAGATGGATAAAGATTGGAAACTATCAAAGCATTAGTTTAAAACCATTCAGTTGCAGTTTATGCAGTACTTGGTGGTGTTGTCTTATCTATCTATTAATCACTTCAAATTTAAATCTGCTTACAATAGCCATTACAGCACTATTAGCATTCCTTGCAGGTACATTAGGTGACTTCTTATTATGGTGTAAGGATGCCATCACTAAATTTATCAATTTACTATATAAACTAATTGATTAAGGAAAAGATAAAAACTAATAATAATAAACTAATATATATAAATAAATATAAATAAATAATATGTTTACAAAAAAACAGATAAAGGAAATTGAAAAATTAGATGTTGTAAAACACTTCAATACAGTTATAGATAGCCAATATAAAAGAGGGACAACTTCAACACAGGATAATTCATTAGCAGATATATATGATGAAGCAACAGGTGGTAAAGTAAGTAGAAATTTCAGTTGTAAAACATGTGTGTACAACCTATATAGAAATGCTGGTATGCTCTATAGAAAAAGCATAGAATATTATAAACAAGAACAATTAAATAATCTCCAAAAAGCAAGAGATAAAGCAAAAGAAAATAAATTAAAAAATAAAGAAGATGGGAATAAACAATTTAATGATAATTAAATTTTTATTAGAAATAAAAAGTTTAACAGATGGAAAACAAGAATAGTGTAAATATCTTTAGTGAGCCAGAAAAGATTGATATTATTATAAATAATAAATTGGCAACATTACCAAGAAAGAATGGTAAAGGTAATACCAAAGCAAGTGCATGGTCAGAAGAAGAACTTCAGTTAAGGGATGCTGTAATTATGCAGTATATAACAGAACAAGGTCTTTCAAAAGATAAAACTGCACATCAAATCTATGATAGGTGGAACATATCACTTGGTACAGCAAAAAGATATGTAAGGGAAGCAGTTGACAGGTTCACCACATCCTTTTCAGAAGATACTATAGAAAAGCAAAGAAAGATATGGCTTGAAAGATGTGAAACTATTTTACAAGATGCAATAGAAACACAAGATAAACAATCTGCTTTAAGAGCACTTGATTTAATGGGTAAATCAATGGGTCTTTATCAAACAAAAACAGATGTCAACCTTTCTGGAGATATTGATATTACTTTTGATTTCCAATAAAGATTAAAGATACTTGAATTATAGTGGGAAAGAGATTTTTAGGGATAAAACCATTCAGTTTTCAAAAGGATGTTATAAATGAAGTAGTAGGTGCTAAAGGTACAGGAAAAACCATAGTAGTCAAGAGTAGAAGGCAAGTAGGTAAATCAACCTTGATAGCAAACTTATTACTATACTATTCTATTAATTTTCCAAAGACAAAAAACTATTGTTTATCACCTACACTTAAACAAGGAAAATCCATCTTCAAAACTATTGTAAATGCTATTTCAGATTCTGGAATCATTAAAACCAAGAATGCAACAGACCTGATAATAACATTGATAAATGGTTCAAGTATCAGTTTTAAATCAGCAGAACAGAGAGAGAGTTTGAGAGGTGAAACATGTACAGGATTGTTGTGCATAGATGAAGCAGCATATTTAACTGATGATGTTTTCAACATAGTAAAACCTTGGACAGATTTCCATAAGGCAGTTACTTTGATTGTTAGTACACCATTCATTAAATCTGGTTTCTTTTGGAGGTATTTTAATTATGGATTGAACAAGGAATATGGTTGTACAACAATTGATTGGGCTGACAAAAAATATGAATATGACTTGAACATTATCCTACCTGTTGAGAAACTGAATGAGTATAGGAGGACATTACCAAAGAATGTTTACAGGAGTGATTATGAAGGACTGTTCATTGAAGATGAAGGTAGTGTATTTACAGATTTCAAGAAGTGTGCAAAAAAGAACACAATAAAACCTACTGATAAATTGTTCTTAGGTATAGACTGGGCAACAGGTAATGAGAATGATGATACTGCATTGGTTGCATTTAATCAGCATGGTAAACAAGTGTATCTTGATTGCTTTAACAACCTTACCCCAACACAGCAAATAGAAAGGATAGAAAAGTTTATCATCCAATATCAAAAGCAAATAGTTGTGATACAAACTGAACTAAATAGTCTGGGAACACCTATGACAGACTTTTTGAAGGAAAGGCCACAAATGAAACCATTAAGCAATAAATTCATTGGTTTCAACACAAGTAATCCATCAAAGAATGCTATAGTAAAAAATCTTCAACTTGCTTTTGAACAAGGTACAATTGAAATTCTTGATGATGTAAAACAATTAAATGAATTGGCAACATATACTGCTGAATACAACCCTAAAACAAGGAATGTAACATACAATGCGCCATCAGGTTTACATGATGATATATGTATTGCCCTTATGCTTGCTTATGATGCTTACAGCAATGGCACTGCCTTGGGTGATTATAATATAAAGGTAACAATCACATCAAATACAGACCATACACCAAATAACTTTATAAGAAGTTCTGGAAGAAGAAAAGTATTAAAAGGAATAAATTATATTGGACAATAATTAACTATATAGGTAATTAAACTATGAAAAAGAATTGGAATGAAATTACATTAAATGATTATAAAAGAATAGTTGAAATATCAGAGAGAGAATTTGATAGTGAACTAGAAAAACAGATAGGCTATTTATCTGTTATTATGGATGTTGATGAAGATGAATTATGGAATAAAGAGGTTCTTGAATTAGGTAAACTATTGGATAATATTAAATGGTTGGAGAAAGATTTTACCTTCAATAAAACACCATTTAAATCATTAAAGATTAATGGTGAAAAATATGATGTAAAGGTTGATATAACAAAGTTCTCTGTTGCACAATATGCTGACTTCCAAATCTATTGGGAGAAAAGGAATGACCCAGAATATATGGGTAAGTTAATGACATTATTCATTATCCCAAGTGGAAAGAAATATAATGATGGATATGATGTTCTTCAATTGGCTGATGTTATTGAAAACAATCTTTCCATCTGTGATTATAATAGTATATGCTTTTTTTTTCTTCAGGACTTGATGCTTTTACTGAAGGCTTTAACACTTTATTCCAGTTGGATAATCAAGAAGAATCTAAAGAAAAATCCAAAGATGGAAGAACAATACAAGAAACTGCAAATGCTGACAAAACATTTAATCTAATGAGTTTGATATATCAGTTTTCATCATTCACAGGTATTGATTGGGATAGAGTGTGGGATAAAAATATTGTTGAATTCTTTAACATTATAGCATTCATTAAAGAATATAAAAGGAGAGAAGAAGAAGCAATCAAGAAAAAACAAAAACAATAATACCAATCTTTTCTTAGTAAAAACTGAACTTATAAAATAAATATTTGATATTGAATAAATATATAGTAATCATTCAATAGATGGCTACACTTAGTGAATATGAAATATCCTTGATTGAGGTTGGAAAGGTTTTATCTGAATACAAGATAAGATTTGAAGAACTGATTAAGAGGAAGATAATGGATGAAGATATGGTTGCAACTGGAAATCTTTTGGCAAGCATATCAACTGAAGTTATATTGGATGGTGTTGTATATAAGGTTGTTTTAAATTCCCTTAAATATATTCAATATCTGGAGTATGGAACAAGACCACACTTTCCACCAAGTGAACCTATATTGAATTGGGTTAGAGCAAAAAGATTACCAACAGCAGAATACACAGGTGATAAGAAACTTCCAACTGAAAAACAACTAACATATTTAGTGCAAAGGAAGATTGGTTTGGAAGGAACAGATGCAAGACCCATTATTGCAACAACTGTTGAAGAATTAAATAATGAATACATTCCAAGACTAATTGAAGCACTTAAACAAGATATATATAATTCAATCCCAACTATAATATTAACAATTAAATAACTATGACAGATTATGGTAGATAAACAATTTGATGTCTGTCAAATTTTTATAAGAGAATTAAAATTATGACCTATGGTATACAATACAATTAATAAAGACCTTTTTTTACAGATATATGCTGAAGATTATGCAAGATTCAGGGTTTTAGAAAATAATATAACAATCTATGAAGGGAAAGTATACCCCAAACCAGGTACTGATTATGCTGATATCAATTTATCTAAGATTGTGGAGAATTATATTACCCAATCATTACCAGCAAACTATGGTCAAACATCTGCATCTATAGCATATTTATCAAATGCATATAAGGAGTTTGAACTTGACATATTATCATCAGGTGGCACTTGGAGTAAATATGATGATTATGGGTTTTTGTTCTGGTTTGATTATGATGCTAATCCATCATCTTATACTGACTTGGTTTTGAATGACCCTGTGAATAATCATAGTACAAGTGGTGCAAGATATGTTAGAACAAGACTTGCACAAGGGGTTGTTACCAATTTAATTAATGTAACAAGTACTGTTGCTGGATATGATGAATCTTATTGTGGCCAATATGGAATTACATATCTAAATAAAAGAGGTGGATATGATTTCTTCTTGTTTGAAGGAAAATGTTCTAAATCAGAAGATTATGAGATATTTAAATATAATAGAACCTATGATAACAATCATAATGGGTTTGGTTCCAGCAGGTATCAGAACATAACAACACCAAGATATCAATTATCTACAGGATGGTTAACTGATGAAGAAAGCAAGAAGTTTGCAAAGCATATTGTTGGAAGTAATCAGGTCTGGTTACAGGATTTTAATAGTGGTAAAACAATCCCTGTTGTTATTACCAACACATCAGTAGATTACAAGACATTCAATAACAATAAGATGGTTTGCTATACATTGGATGTGGCAAATAGTCAGGAAGAATATAGAAAGTAAAAATTGTGACATATGAGAAATATCACAGAACTTTATTTAAATGGTCAGTTGGTTGATTTGGGACAGGATGGTGGTATCTATTTCAACTACAAGCAGAAGGATGTAAGCAACCCAACAGTTGTGAAGAATAGTTTTTCAAAGACATTAACCATTCCTGGTACTGACCACAACAACAACATCTTCAACAATATCTGGAATCTTACAAGGGTTCAGACAACTGATTTAACAACATATTTCAACCAATCCAAGAGGGTTGGTTTTGAGTTGTTTATTAATGGTGAATTGATTGAACAGGGTTATTGCAAATTGAATTCAATCAAGAGGGATGGTAATATTGAATACAACATCAGTTTATATGGTGGATTGGGTGATTTCTTCTACAATCTTGCTTATAATAGTGACACAGGTGAAAAGAGAACACTTGCTGATTTGGATTTTGGTGAGGATTTGACATTCACCATCAACAAGGAAACCATCAAGGATGCTTGGGATAAATTAAAGGCAGGTAGTGCTTCAACCATATCTTTTGCACCAGCATATAATGGTGTTCCTGATGTTTTGGATGCTGACAAGGTATTGGTCAATACTCATAACTACACAGGAACAATCAGGTCATACATGAACAACACTTGGGTAGAACACATTGGTTTTCCTGATGAAAGTGGTGAATATGGTCTTACAGATGGATATGGTTTGGCAGAATTGGAAAATCCTATTACAGAATGGAAGATGAGGGATATTAGAAGTTATCTTCAAAGACCAGTATTATCTATACCAAAATTGTTGGCTGCAATTGGAAATCCTGTTAATAATGGTGGTTATACACTTGAACTTGACCCTGATTTCTTTAATGATGATAATCCATACTATAAGAATGCTTGGATGACATTACCAATGATTACAGAACTGAACATTAACAGGGAAACAACACCTTCACCAATTACTGTCACCATTGATAGCATATCACCAAATGAGTCTGGTGTAACAACTATGGATTTAACACTTAGTGGAAGTACAAGTAATACCAATAATATCAATCTTAGATTAAAGGTTAACTGTGATTCAACATCAAGTAATCTTTATACATCAGCAATACATACTGATGCTACTGGGGGTTTTGCACTTGGTGGTATTGGTGTTCAGATTGTTGGTATTGACAACAATGGTAATGAAGTAGCAGGAAGTAATGTATGTTGGTTGGCATCAACCTATGCAGCACAAGGAAGTTACTATCATTATCCATTTAATGGTGCTGTGTTGGACAGGGGTGAAAATCCATTTAAGAACTATAGCAAGGTTGAAACATATATCAGTCAGTTTGATAAGGTTGGTAATAGTTATGAGTGGCACAATAACCTTGATTTCAATATGTCCACAAATGTTTCTATTGCAAGATATCAAATGAAGTTGGTATACATGCAGAGAAGTTTAAGACTAACCAAATATAGATTGTTCCAAGAAAAAGATATGCATGGTCATGGTGAGAGGGGTTATTATTTCACCTATGGTAGTCCAACTATCAATAATGCATACTCTGAAACAAGTACTGATGTAAATAGTTATACCAATGCTGTTATTACACAGGATGATTTATTGAATACAGACTTTACACCATCAGAGTATTTACTATCATACTGCAAACTTTTCAATTTATATTTTGAAAAGGATTTATTTGAAAAGAAGATAAGGGTATTGACAAGTAAGAACTTTTATAATGGTGAGGTTGATTTAACTTATGATATTGACAGGAATGTGGAAATCAATCCCCTGTCTTTTGAACATAAGTGGTATTCATTTAATTATAAATCTGGTAGTGGTGGTGCATTAAGTAACTATAAAGCCAAATATGGTGTTGATTTTGGGCAGCAAAGAGTGAATACTGGATATGAATTTGATTCAGAAACTGAGGAACTTCTTAAAAACAATGTATTTACTAATGCAGCACAGGTTCTTGAAGCAAGCAGATACTATCAAATCATTCAAACAACAACTACACAGGAAGGTCCAGCATTCTTGACTGAAAATGCAACCTTTAAACTATTTAATGCTGCTTTTGAAACAACTGATATTCCAATTGCAACATCAAGAATGGGCTTTGCAGCAAAGATAAACAAGAAATCTACTGATTCTGTGAAGTATGATGGTTTTGACAAGGTTCAGTTACATAGTGAAGATAAACCTATTGATGGTAAGAATGTTCTTCTTTTCTATAATGGTGAAACCAAGGTAAAAAGTTCAACTTTTGTACAACCATATTATTGGATTACAGATGATATTGACCTTATGCAACAGTTGAATGAAAATCCATGTTGGTTATACACTACTGATGAATATGATGATGTTAACAACAAGATTGCTATTAAGATAAATGAGTTTCCATATTTTTCAAGATATATTGAAGATGAACAATTCATTTATAGTTCTTGGGATTTTGGTAGAACAAGGGAACTTTTCATTCCTGAAATCAATTACATTGATGGTGAAGCAACCATCTATGAAAGATATTGGAAAGCATATATTAATGACCTTTATGATGTTGATACAAGGATTGTTATTGCATATATCAAATTTGATGAAAATCCTACAAGAGAATTCTTGAAACACTTCTATTTCTTTGAAAATAGTTACTGGGTTATTGATGAAATAATTGATTATAATCCAACATCCTATGGGTTGACAAAGGTTAGATTTGTAAAAGTTAATGACAAGGATAATTATCTTAATGATAATCTTATACCACCTGAACCTATACCTCCAACTGCTGAAATGACAGGTATTACATTGGACAATCTTACTTGGGTTACAGATATTCCATACACAGGTGGTACAGCAACCAAAGACAATTGTACCTATGCTGTGACAGCACATTATGATAATGGTGATACCTTGAATGTAACAAGTGCTGCAACAGTTACTGGTTCACAGATTATTGATGCAAGTGCAATTCCAAACAGACATATTGCTGGTTTATTGGTACTTACAGCAAGTTATAGTGGTTTTACTGATGTTGAAGATGTAAGTATTTATCAGGCTGCTGCACCTGAAACTGTAAGCATTACATCCACTTCACCAATTCCTGCTACTTCAACAACAATTACATTTACTGTTACTGCAACAAAACCTGCAAGGGTTAAAATATCAAGTTCAGCATTACCTCAGGATTTGACACAGGATGTTGGTAGTGGTACAACAACAGGTAGTTTTACAATTCCTGCAAATACTCATAACTATGTTGAATACTTTGGGTTGACAGCATGGATAATTGATGATACTGCAATTTCAGACTACACATCAGTTGAACAACTTGGTGCTGAAGGCCCTACATTAACAGGTATCACACTTGATAATGTGGCTTGGGTAACAGATGTTCCTGCAAGTGGTGGTACTGCAACTTATCAGAACTGTAGTTATATTGTTACTGCACACTATAGTGACAACACAACACAGGATGTTACAAATCAAGCAATTATGAGTGGAAGTACAACATTAAATGTTCCATCAACAACTGCTACAACAAGGGAAGAAGTTGGTGTAATTAATGTGATTGCAGTTTACTATGATGGGCCTAATCCATTTAGTGCAACAGCAGTTGTAAGGGCTTATCAGGCAGCATATGTACCTGTACCAACACAGACTTATGTTACTTATAATGCAGCAGGACAACTTGACCAAGCAGAGGTTGGTGTATCAATAACCATTAATAGTTATAGTGGTGGAACAGATACTGCTAGTTTCACTATGAATGGTGTTACTGAAAGTGAAGATGGTGATATAGATGTAAATCTTAATCCAACAGCTGGTACAACACCTATTCAAATTATTGTAACCATTACAGGTTTCACAGGATATACTGATGGTCAACTTACTATGAGGGTTGCATACTCAGATTATGATAGTGACTATGTGCAAGCAGGTACAGGTAGTATAATATCAACTGAAACAAACTATGTAAGTGCTGCAATACTATATGTTGACTTAATCTTCACACCAAGCAACCAACAGAATAGAAGTGCTGTGGTAGAGGAAGAACAGGTTGAAGTTGAAGATGTAACTGAACCTGATAATGAAAAAGAGGATAGCAAATAAACTATCCTCTTTAATTTTTATATTTCCAAACATAGCCATAGGCAGTTTTTCTTTTTCCATTACAACAAAGAGAAATATTACTATGAATATATCCAAGTTGTCTTTCAATTTCATTTGTTGAAATCCACTCTTTAATTAATTTCCCATTTAAATCAAATTGAATAACTGCTTTTGAGGTTTTACCATTAATCTTTGCTTTTGCCATCCTTTCATTATAGGTTCCCCAGTTGCAGTTTTCTTTTGGTGTCACTAATTCAAGATTTTCAAGTCTATTATCTGTTTTCACTTCTGATTTATGATTTATCTGCATACCTTCTGGAATTGGACCATTAAATGCTGACCAAACTAATCTATGTACATAAAATGTTTTTGTTTTCCCATTTTTAGAAAGACCAACAACTAAATAACCATATTTATTTTTTGAAGGTTTCAATATTTGTTCCTTTCCAGTTCTTAAATAATTTAAACTTTTTATTCTACCTA
>OCTX012285239.1_pt1 | contig 16677 bp, 15 predicted proteins | sample 1539691 | NCBI WGS metagenome assembly OCTX01 (sample SAMN02144231, study PRJEB22623) | gut metagenome | biome: sheep rumen | host: Ovis aries | place: New Zealand | reverse complement strand
TCCTCAATTATCCTGATTTGAATTTCTATTCGTTCGTCTATTGCAGACAACAAGGATGATACTCTCTCTTGCTCGGATTTTGAAGGGAAACGTATCTTTAGCCGTTTCAGACTTTCGCCATATAGATGAACGACTGAAACGCCTTGGGCTATTTGCGCAATATCGAGTTTCCTCACTCCATTTAATTGGTAACTAAAGAAACGTCCATCTTGATCTTTCAGGCGAATGATGTTTAGATCTCCACCGAGCAGGATATTGTCATAAGGAATGCAACGGGCTGTTGATATATCAATGGCTGTTTCACCAGAAGATGGGATAATAACGTCATTAGCCTTGCTTCGAACAAGATTTGAGTTTTCTATATCAGTCTTGCTTACTACATTTGAAATTACCTCGGACTTGTATTTTGTATAGAGTTCGCCATATAGAATACAAGATTCACCTGTTTCAGACAGCTGATCTTTGGATATACCAGCCCCTTTACTTATGTCTGCTATATCTTGCAATTCACATTCCAACCACTCCCCGCTAAACTCTGGGAATCTCAAATTTGGGACATTAAGGAAATCCTTTCCTTGATTTTTCTCACGCTCGGCAGAGCTGAAGCAAGCTCCGCTCTGCTCTCGCTCACTCGAAAAATTAAGGACTTTATCTTTTTTATCTGCTGCCATAGTCATTACATTTCTTCTTGAGAATACTTAATGTGCATAGCCTTCTCTGTCAGACGGTATCGCTGATAGGGATGGAAAGGTTGATCAGGATATTTCCTCTCGATAACTCCCAGTTTTAAAGCGGGATTGATATAGTTTTCGTTAAACTTGATACGATTCTTGCGGCCAATCTTCTCCATAATATCTGATACACTCATATACTCAAAGTTCATTACATCAATCATTTTTTCGATAGACTTAGAACCCCTTCCTTTTTCGGAACCCCTTCCTTTTTCGGAACCCCTTCCTTTTTCAGAACCCCTTCCCTTTTCGGAACTTATGCCTTTTTCAGGACTTATGCCTTTTTCAGAACTTGTTCCCTCTGTTGAACTTGTTCTCTTTTGTGTCAGCCCCCCCTGCTTTTCAATGGTCGACCCTCCTGCTTTTTGAGAGCCCTCTGCTTTTTGGATGGTAGTTCGGCCATTTTCGGTTGAACTACCCCTTGTAATCACATCCTTTTGCGTGGTAGTTGTACCCACTCTCAACTGCGTATAGCTTGACTTGTCGGCAGGACGCTTGAATGTGACCCACACAAAGTTTGGGTTGGTGTGCCAAACAGGCTCTTCAACGCCGGCGGCGGCACATGAGTCTATAATACGACGGACACCAGAGCCCCAACTTTCGAGGAAGGTACTTCTGTAGAGGAAAGTAGCAATCAGTGGATTGTATGGGTGGGAATGATGAGGTTGTTTAATGGTCTCCGGAGTCAGCTCTGGAGGGAGAACGCCTGGATTCTCGATCTCCACGCGGTCATCATAGACGGCAATGCCAACAGATGTCCCAGGCTGGTCGTACCGCCGGTGGCAAAGACTATTAACAAGAGCCTCACGCAATGCTTCTACTGGTATTTCAAGTTGTTCTATACGACGTAGACCCACAATCTTACCACTCAGATTGAGGTGCTTGAAGAGGAATGACATACCCGCATCAAGAAGATCGAAGAAGTTGCCTTCTGCCTGCTGATTGTCGCCAAACTCATTCTTTCCCGTACCACGAAAGCGGGCCATGCGCAAACGGAGTTGCGGATAGCCATAGAGTTTCTTGGAGAAGAGCATCACTGCAGCATTGTTTAGTTTACCGTTGTTCAGCAGTTCCGACTTTTGAAGTAAAGTCTCTATCGGCTCCGTCATGGCGGCTTCATTAAGGCGACCGCCCTCTATGCCCAAACGTACGGCACCGCGTATTCTGTCTTCGTCCAAATCTGAGATAGTAATTCCGTCTGCTTCCTGACGCTCCCATGCGAAATACTGTGGCTTACTCTGCCGCAGTCGTTCATCATACATATCACGGGGCATCACTTTCGTGGTACTCTCAACCTTGTAGTAGGGACGGCCATTGCAAGTATAAGGGATATGCCCCCACACCCACGGCTCAAAGTTTATAGCGATCACCTGATTTCCATGCTTTTCTGGCACATCCACATACTCCACCTTTACGTCAACAGCAGGTTCCAGACTGGTAAGTGCATTTGCTATCTCTTGTCGGGTGCTGTCTGTCACCTGTTGCCCAACAATTTTAAGCGACTTAGGCAGTATGCCAATGATGAGCCACCCTCCATCGGTATTCAGGAAAGCACATGCAGAGTGCATCCCGTCTTTCAGTTCTCCCGTCGTTTTTTTCAGTTCCAACGTGCGGGTTTCGTCTGATTTAATAATAGACTTTATATCGTCAATGGTCATACGCTACTTCTTTTATTCCATAATTCCCAACTCCTTCAGATAGACCTCAATCTGCTTGTCAAGGTCTGCTCGTTTTGCTTCCAGTTCTTTGATTTCGCCCATCACGGCATGGATGTCGATGGGCGCTTCTTCCTCAAATGTATCTACATAACGAGGTATGTTGAGGTTATAGTCGTTGTCGATGATTTCCTGCATTGATGCCAGATGGCTGTATTTCTCAATCTCCTTTCGTTCCCGATAAGTGTCGATAATCTTCTGAATATGCTCAGGACGGAGTTTGTTTTGGGTCTTCACCTTCTCAAACTCCTTGCTGGCATCAATGAAGAGTATGTTGTCACCCTCCTTGCGGCACTTCTTTACGACGATAATACACGTAGGAATACTTGTACCATAGAAGATGTTGGCAGGCAAACCGATTATGGCATCGACATAGTTACGCTTCTCTATCAGGAACTGGCGTATCTTTCCCTCGGAAGAGCCACGGAACAACACACCATGTGGAGCCACACAAGCCATCGTGCCACCATCGTTTAAGTGGTATATCATGTGGAGGATGAAGGCATAGTCGGCTTTCGACTTCGGAGCCAGTACACCAGCCTTGCTGAAACGGTCGTCGTAGTTGAACTTGGCGGCAGCACTCCAGCTCGCAGAGAATGGCGGATTAGCCACTACAGCATCGAACTGGCGGTCGCCGAATGCATCAGCTTCCAAAGTGTCACCATTCTGAATGTCGAAGTCGCTGTACTTCACCCCATGCAACAGCATGTTCATACGAGCCAGATTGAAGGTCGTCGGGTTCTTCTCCTGTCCGAAAATGCTGTCTGCTTTACCGCTTCGGGCTGTACGCAGCAACAAAGAGCCAGAGCCGCAAGTGGGGTCGTAGACATTCTTCAGGCGGGTTTTGCCTGTAGTCACAATCTCTGCCAGTATCTGGCTGACCTCTTGCGGTGTGTAGAACTCACCAGCTTTCTTGCCAGCCCCGGCGGCAAATTGACCTATCATATATTCGTAGGCATCACCGAGAATGTCAATGTCAGTGGCGTCCTCCAGTCCGAAGTCAATACCATTCAGTGCCACCAGCACATCACTGATAAGCCGGTTTTTATCATCAGCAGTCTTGCCGAGTTTGGGCGAAGCAAGGTCAATATCAGAAAAGAGTCCGCCAAAGTCATCCTCACTTTCCTGACCGATGGTGCTATCCTCAATTTTTTTCAATGAGCGCTCCAGTTGAGGTAAGATATTTTCCTTGCGTCCGATGGCATCAATGATCGTGGAAAAGAGAAAGTCCGGCTCCAAAAAGTAGCCGAGGTTATCAACGCACATGGCTTTGATTTCCTCTTTTATCGCCTCATCATCGCCCTGCCAAACCTTCTGGAAGGTGGTCTCATCAGCCTCTAACTCGTCATTAACATACAGCTCTATCTTTTCTGACAGGTACTTATAAAAGATGAAGCCGAGAGAAAAGTACATGAAGTCACTTGCCGACATGTTTCCTCTCAGCGTGTTTGCGACCGTCCATAGCTGACTGCGCAGTTTCTGTTGCAGGTCTTCACCCATATCTTGTTTTCTTTATTTATTGACTTTGTCGATAATGCTCACGCTCGACCATTTGAGAACAGATTCTCTTGGTTCTCGCTTACTCACATCATTCCCAATTATACGTGTTAATGATTTCTCTCAATCGCTCGATGATGCTTTTTAACATCGATGATCGCTCCATCAGCCTCAGCCCTTTCTTGGCACGAACAGCCTTTTGGATAATCTCTGGTTTCTCACGGTGCAGATAGTCGTATTCCGAAAGGAACTTGGTCAATGCCTCTTCGTCTATTTCCTCAGACACAGCAAGATAATGAACAGCATTACTCCGTGAGGTGGCAATATAGTCATTGAGTCTGCTTTCCAAATCCATTGAGCCGTCTGCCTTTGCCTGTTGGAACCCAGTCTTGTCATTATCCACGTTCTCACGTATGAAGTCATCAATCAGTTTCGATTTATTGCGCATCACAGCATCTTTAATCATCGTGTCAAGGATTTCCTGACGTTTCTTGTCGTAATCCTCTTCATCAGGATTCAGGTTGGCTATCAGTTCCAGGATATAGGCGACATTGATGACATCGCTATGCAGCAACTCCAGACAGAAGTCTATATCCTCCAAACCGCTTTCGTTGTTGTATGGTATCTCAGCCTCTGCTGCCACTGACGGAACATCGGCAGAAGGGTTGATAACGCCGACTGTGATGTCGAGGTACTTACTTTTGAAGTCGGCAAACTCCTGTTCTGTCATGTTAAGGTCTGGATCATTGGCACTGTAGTCCTCGTATATCTGTATTTCAGCCTGTTTCTTGATAATTTCGCGGAAAGCCAGCACGAAGTCACGCTTGTCCAATTCGCTTTGCAGTGTGTCAATATACTGTGGCTCGGGATATTTCTTCAGGAACTCAATCGTGAGGTCGTTCAGCTCCTTCTTTACTTCCTCGAAAGGCTCCCGGATAATGAACTCATTCGGTTGGTTGTTGCTGAACAACTTGATAGCAGCATCCACATTCTCCTTCAAGTCACGGAAACATACAACTTTCCCGAAGCGTTTCTTCTCGTTCAGCACGCGATTGGTACGGCTGAATGCCTGTAGAAGTCCGTGATACTCCAAATTTTTATCTACATAAAGCGTATTCAATTTTTTCGCATCGAAGCCCGTCAAGAACATCCCGACAACCAAAAGCAGGTCGATCGGTTCCATGTCTGGCTTTTTCTTCTTCATGCGCAAATTGATGTCATCATAGTATGCGCTGAAGTTCTCCGTGGTGAATGCGGTGCCGAACATCTGGTTATAATCATCCATAATGGCCTGCAATTCGTCCGATGTCACCTTGTTGTCAGCATAACCTTGGTTCATGCCTGTCTGTTCATCGTCCTGACTCTCATTGGCTGCATAGGTGAATACGGCACCAATCTTAATTTTGGGATTCAGCGACTTGAATATCTTGTAATATTTCAAGAGCATGGGGACGGACTGGATAGCGAACATCGCATTAAACTCTCCGTCGAATGTTGACTTGCTGAAGTTGTTGAGGATGAACTGCGCTATCTCCGTCATGCGATTCTCGCTGAACAGGTCGATGTTCTGCTGTCCTTTATAGTATTCCACCAAAAATCCCAGCACATTCTCGTCGGCTATGGCATCTTTAATAAGATATTTGTGAAGGCAATCGCCAAAAACTTCCGCCGTCGTATGCTCCTGTTTGGCGTTTTCAGCAAAAATAGGCGTACCTGTGAAGCCAAATATCTGGAGATTATTAAAGAACTTCACGATGTTTTTGTGGCATTCACCGAAGTGACTGCGATGACACTCGTCGAATATCATCACCACTTTTTGGTCACGCACAACCTGTAGCCGTTTATTGTAGTATTCACGGGTGACTGCCACGTTCAGTTTCTGAATCGTGGTTATGATTATCTTACTATCACTACGTAATCTCTTGATCAACTCCTTTGTGTTGTCTGTATTGTCAACAGCGCCAGGCTCAAACGCTTCGTACTCTGATTGTGTCTGGGTATCGAGGTCGTGTCGGTCAACAACAAACATAACCTTGTCGATGCCGTCTATCTCGCTAACGAGTTGAGCAGCCTTGAATGAAGTGAGTGTCTTTCCAGCTCCCGTCGTGTGCCAGATGTAACCGTTCTTGTTGGTGTTCTGTACTCTGTCGAGTATCTGCTCCACAGCATAAAACTGGTAGGGGCGCAGCACCATCAGACATTTGTCACCCTCATGCAGCACGATGTACTTGCTAATCATCTTCCCCAAGTTGCACTTGTCGAAGAAGAAGTAGGCAAACTTGCTCAGGTCGTTGAACGGCACGTTATCAGCATCAGTCCAGTTGAACGTAAACTTATAGCCGCTGTTAGGATTGTTTGCAAAGTAACGGGTATTCACGCCGTTGCTGATGACAAAGAGTTGAATGTAGTCGAAGAGTCCGTGAAACGAAGTCTTATGGTATCGTTGAATCTGGTTATATGCCTGTTTCAGTTCCACACCACGCTTCTTCAGTTCTATCTGTACCAGTGGTAGTCCATTGATGAGGATGGTCACGTCATAGCGGCACTTCTTGCGTCCTTCGACAGTTATCTGGTTGCTGACCTGAAACTCGTTTTGACACCAGTGCTGCTTGTTGATGAACTCAATCCACACCCGTTCACCGTTGTCCAGTTGGATGTTCTTCAAGTCGCGCAGTTTCTTAGCTTTCTCAAAGCGAGTGCCTCCTTCCAGATAGAGCAGTATCTTGTCGAACTCCTTGTCCGTGAAGTGTTCACGCCCATGCGCAGCCAATTCCTTCCGGTTGTGTTTCTCCAACTGCACTTTGAAATTAGCGAGCAAGTTGTCTTCCTCCTTGATGGAAACGAACTCGTAGTTCATTTCCGTCAAAGTCTTTATCAGTCCTTGCTCCAATATCTCTTCGCTCTGCGTCATACTTGTCCTTTACATTACATTGAGGAAACAGAATCCCTAATCTAACATTTTGCCACAAAGGTACTCAAAAATCAGCACACATGCAAAAATAAGTATGGAAAATAATAGAAGATAATGAAAGATTATCATAAACGAAAGATGTTTTTTCCAACTCTCGAATTTTCTATTAAATACCAGGAAAGAAGACCTTATTTCTTTGTATTTAAGAAATTTATTCGTAACTTTGTATTAAGCTCTTATTTTGGCAACAAAAAAAACAGAATTAATGGAAGAAAACAGAATAGTTATATACCAGACAGACGATGGACAGACAAAGATTGATGTCCGTCTGGAGAATGACACTGTGTGGCTGACCCAGGCACAGATGTCTGATTTGTTTCTGACAGACCGAACATCTATAGTTCGTCATATTAATAACATTTACAAGGTTGGAGAACTCGAAAGAGATGCAACTTGTGCAAAAATTGCACAAGTTCAAATGGAAGGTAACCGTCTTGTTAAAAGAAACATACCATTCTACAACCTGGATATGATAATCAGTGTCGGTTATCGGGTCAATTCAAAACGCGGTGTAAAATTTCGCCAATGGGCAAATAAGATTTTGAAAGACTACCTTGTAAAGGGGTATGCCGTGAATGACCGTATACGCCGTGAACAGATTGGCGAACTGCGTCAACTTGTAGGTGTGCTCGGACGGACAATCCAAAGCCAGCCGGCGATTACGAACGATGAGAGCCAGGCTCTTTTCGATGTGGTGACCGACTACACCTATGCCCTTGACACACTTGACAACTATGACTACGAACGTCTGCCCATAGAGAAGATCACTCAGGAAGAGCGGTTTCACGCCACCTACGACAATGCGATTCACGAAATTGACTTGCTTCGTGAGAAATTTGGAGGTAGCACTCTCTTCGGCAATGAGAAAGACGACTCATTCAAAAGCAGTATCGGGCAGATTTACCAGACATTCGGAGGCGAGGAACTATATCCAAGCGTTGAGGAGAAAGCGGCCATGCTGCTCTATCTCGTAACGAAAAACCATTCGTTCAGCGACGGCAACAAACGTATTGCCGCCACGTTGTTTCTTTGGTTCTTGAACAACAACGGAATCCTCTATCATGAGGACGGCTCAAAACGCATAGCCGACAACACACTGGTGGCGCTGACCCTGATGATAGCCGAAAGCCGCACCGAGGAGAAAGACGTGATGGTGAAGGTGGTGGTGAATCTAATCAATCAAAACAACTAAAAAACTCAAATTTATAACTAATAAAAAACTTAAAAAAGGAAAACAACATGAACAGAAGAATTGTTTTAATCATGCTACTGGTGTTCTCTGCGTTCAGTGCCATTGCCCAGACAGAGAATCCTCGAGGAATCTACAAGCTGGCCGGCATCAACGGCAAGGACGGACAATATTTCAAAGAGCCGTTCGACCAATATAAGCTGTGTGGCGACAATGTGACGCTGACTATGGTGGCTCAAGGCAACGGAGTCAGGATTTTCAAGAACGACAGCCAAGCGTTTAACTACACAGGCTCCGAACCCGCTTCCGCCGACGACAAGAGCTCGCTTATCTACGACAGTGATGCCAACGGGTTTAAACTCAAGTGGTGGAGCAACTATCCAAGCCATCGCATTTTCCCCTCCAACGGCTGGTGCATCGAGACATATCGCTCAAATGGGTTTTCAAAAATGATGAAGGCGATTTCCGACGGCTTTCAGACAAAGATGGTTTCCGACAAGAAGAAAGACCTGACTGGCAGATGGCGTATGCTTGGTCTTTTGGATGAGTTGAGAGATGTGAAAAAAGACACAAAGCGGATGAAGGACGGATATGCTGGCAGCAGGTATTATAACCGGAATTTCGTCGTGTTCGGGGACAAATACATGGTAGAAACCATGAACCGCGGTCAGGCTTATTATGAAGAGATTGAATATGTAGATAAAAAAGGCTATAAGATTATCAAGGACAGATTTGATGACAGCCAGAACGTAACCCGTATGATCACGTGGATTTCAAACGACCTGATTGCAGTGGAACTCAAAATGGAAGATTACCGCACCGACTATCAGATTCTGGAACGCATGAAGGACGACAAGTCCGTCCTTGAATACATATTTGAGTGGTATCAGTAAAAAAATTTGTATGGATACAATAATGTCTTGGGCAAAAGAGAACTTTGATTTAATATGCCTGCTTGTAGGCGTGTTAGGTGTGATTATTTCCATTGTTACCCTCATCTATGAGATGAAAGTGAAAAGCCTCTCATTTGGTGCGGCCAAAAAGGAATCGGCAATAACAATAATTTCTTTCGTTGCGTATGTTTGATTTTAACACGAATGTCCATGAATGTCCACGAATTTTCATGAATAATTTTTTTAATTGACATGAATTTTTTCGAACACGAATTGGAACGAATTTTCACGAATATTTTTTGTATACGAATGATATCAAGCAAAAAGCAATAATCTCTAAATCAATATAATATATATTTGTTATATAGAAGACGCAACAAAAAGAAGTAAATTCGCATTTAGAAGTGTGTCATGACAATATCAAATAAACTTATCGGATGTTTAGTTTGATGTCGTGAAAGTCTTTCTGAAAACATCAACCTGTAGGGACATGCTCAATGTATGTCCATTTATAGAGACGCCCCGTGGGGCGTCTTCTAACTCAATATATACAAAACAAGCAACCTTAAACCACTGAAAATAAACCAACAAGAAAAGAAGGACGCGCAGGCGGGCATATACAAAGCAGTGACAGGCGTTGTGGATAAATGAGAAAAGCCGTAATTTTGCCACAAAAAACACTGACTTTATGAAAGAAGCACTTACGGCGTTTGCCGTCATATCAACGTGTATGACCGCCATGGCACAGGAAGCAGAGCCAGCCATTCACTCTTTGGCAGAAGATGCAGACAGCATACCGACCGACACCATGTCCGTGGACTGGTATGTATCCCCCACCCCAACCATCACTTTACCCTCGTTCGAGATGATGACTGAGATGTTTCGGCAAGCAGATGCAGCATCAGGATTGACGGACTACAGCGAATCGGACAACTTCGAGATTGCGGAGCCGGGCTTTGCCTGGGTAAACATCACAGGAACGAGCAGTCTCCCGACATCCAAGACCGACCTGTGTGAGGTCTGGATGGAAGTCTACGACGGAGCGGGCAGCTGTTTCCGCAAGCGGGTATTGCTGAAGGCACAGGGAGGCTGGTCGATGAAGTTTCCCAAGCGCAACTTCTCCTGCCAGTTCTGCGGCAACGACTGGACAGCAGCCTCCACGCCCGACATCCGCATCGGAAATTGGGTGAAGCAGGATGAATTTCACTTCAAGGCGTTCTACACTGACTTTTGCCGTGGAATTGGCGAAATCGGATACAAACTCTTCCACTCCATCGTGGCCGACCGACCGCCTTATTGGGAGCGGGGAGGATATGCGGTGACGTCGAAACGGGCCCGGTGTTTCCCCGACGGCTTCCCTTGTGCCGTATATATCAACGGATCCTTCCAGGGGGTATATGCCTGGCAGTTGAAGAAGAGCCGTAAAAACATGAACATGGAGAAGACGGCAGCACTGCATATCCATCTCGACGGCAATTTGAACAACGCCACCCTGTTTCACGGAGACGTGAGGTGGACCCAGTTCGACATCCGCCATCCCAAAGAATCCTACGCGACAGGCAAAACCAGGGAAGCCATCATTCAGTTGAGCAAATATGACGCAGAAATGACCACGCTTGAGAACTCAGGAGCCGACAGCACGAGCATCAAGCAGGCATTTGAGGAGAGGTTTGACATCGCAAGCCTGCTGGACTACGATGTCTTTCATCTGTTTGTCTGCAACGGCGACGGCTCACTGAAAAACTGGCAGTGGTTCACATACGATGGAAAAAAATGGATGGTGACGCCCTACGACTTGGACCAGACCTTCGGGCTGAACCTCTACGGCGTGGTACGGCCGGCAATCTGGAATCACTCACCGCTTACCGAAGGGCCATTCCGATGGGTGGAACATTATTATCAGAAAGAACTTCGTCAGCGCTATCATGAATTAAGGAAAAACGGGGTGTTCTCAGAGGCCAATATCCTGGCCATCATCGACGACTGGCACGAACGGGTGCCGGAAGAGATGTACGAACAGGAGAAAGCACGATGGCCCGACAGCCCCTGTTATGGCCCTGCTATATGCAACACAGGATGGCAGCCCTGCCCGGACTGGACCCTGTATGAGTCCACACCCGACTACTCATCCGCAAGAACCTATCGTGCTGGCGATGTATGCAAACTGGAAGGACGATTATGGCAGACCACCCAACGCGTCTCGGGGGTGCGGCCCTACATACGTAATTCTCAGCTCGACTCTCTTCAGCGCCTGGAAAACTGGGTGAAGGACCGCCTGGTCTATCTAGACAAGAAATACGATTTTCAGGATATCCCAAACACCATCAAGCCCACGGAACATCCGCTTATGGACGGGACTGAGCAGGTCTGCTACTACAGCCTTAGCGGAATCCCGACAAAAACCCCTACCCGAAGCGGTCTTTACATCAAGACTGTGCGATATGGGAATGGCCAGATCAAGAGAAGCAAAGTATTTCTAAAAGCAGGTTCAAAAAATTAGCTCTCGTCTATGCCAATCCTCTGACCCTGTCCTGGTCTTCAAAGAGAATAGATGAGTTTCTGCAGTTCCGCGAGGCAGATGACGGGCACCAGATTCCAAACATTCATATCAATAGAAAAAAAATAAAAATAATATTGAAGGTCTTGCTCATTTCGAGTATTTGTAGTAAATTTGTGCGTGTATACATTCTGCAACTATCTCAAACATATCAATATATCAAAATGCGGCAAGGAAATTGGCGTATGCCGACAAAGGAACAGACGGAATAGCTTAAGAGCAGAGCCTCAGGGAGTTCAGTACGTCCTGTCGCTAAATAAAAGGTAGGATTTGTATTATTGTTTTCCGTGTATAGCGTGATTTTGCCTGCATGACAACCGCGCCGAAGAAGGTTCTGAAGTTATCTCACGAAGTACGAATGTGATACCATTTAGTAAACAATAAGTAAGAATGAGAAAGATTCTGTTTCTCCATGGATTCTTCGCCAGCGGTCAATGTGGGCCGGCCATGGCTTTACGTGATGCCTTCAAGGGTCGTGCGGAGGTGCTGACACCCGACATTCCGATGCACCCGAAGGAGGCCGTATGCTTCATTCGTGAGTTGATTGAGAAAGAGAAGCCCGACCTCTTGGTGGGCAATAGCTGCGGGGCGTTCTATGCGCAGTTGCTGGCTTCCGCCAAAGGCATTCCGGCATTGCTCGGCAATCCGTATTTCAAGATGACTGAGTTCCTAAGGCCACGCATCGGAAAGCACCAATACAAGTCGCCTCGTAAAGACGGAAAACAAGACTTCACGATTGACGAGGCGCTGATCGAGGAATTTGCCGACGTGGAGGCCAAGCAGTTCGAGTCTTGCAATCCGCTCTGCAAAGACCGCATCTGGGGCTTGTTTGGCGAGCAAGACACGCTGGCGCACTTTGAACCGCTCTTCTTGAGACACTACGAAAGGAGTTACCATTTCCCAGGCGGCCACACCCCCACGGCAGATGAAGTCCGCACATGGTATGTACCGTTGGTGGAGAAGATGTTGAATGAATTAAAGAGCTGAGAGATGAACGTAAAGCAGTTTATACAAAATTTCAGGGAGGCATTTGGCCAGAAGGCAGCCTTGCCTCTGCTGTTTGGTTATAGTGATCAACCCGTAGCCGATACCGAAAGAATCAACGGCTGTTTCTTCAAAGGCCTGCAGGCTGCCAGGGACGGTGTTCCCGTGAGCCTGAGCGCAGAGGTCATTGCTTGTGGTGGCGGTAAGCTCTATACTGGGTTTACGGATATGCCAGAGCGAGTGCCGGGATTCGTCTCGTTGACGGAGAAATACAAGAAAACGCCACAATTGGTCGTCGACTACGTGGAAGGCTTGGGCATGAAACGTGCCGAGAAGACATTCCTGAACTTCGTGCGGATAGACAAAGCCGATTCGTTTGATGGATTTGAGGGGGTCATGTTCTATGCCACGCCCGACATGCTCTCGGGACTTTGTGGCTGGGCTTTCTTCGACACGAACGCTGCTGATGCCGTCGTCACGCAATTCGGTTCGGGCTGTAGCACGGTCGTTTCGATGACCATTGTGGAAAATGCCCGGCAGGGGCAGCGATGTTTCATGGGACTGCTCGACCCATCTGTCCGCCCATACGTAGGAGCCAACGAACTGAGTTTCACAATCCCCATGAGCCGGTTTAAGAGCATGACAGAAACCATGAGGCTGTGTTTCCTCTTCGACTCTCATGCGTGGAAAAAAGTGAAAGCAAGACTGGAGGAATAGTCTAAAATATATAATAACAAACGGTTAAATCGGAATTTATGGTTATACTGATAACAGGTGCATCACATACGGGTAAAACGCTACTGGCCCAGCGGATGCTTGAAAAATACAAGTATCCTTATCTGTCTATAGACCATTTGAAAATGGGCCTTATTCGAAGCGGCAAGATAACTCTCACACCAGAAGATGATGATGCCCTCACCGAAGAACTTTGGCCTATTGTCCGTGAAATGGTGAAGACAGCGATAGAGAATCGGCAGAACCTTATAGTGGAGGGCTGTTACATCCCTTCTGATTGGCGTAACGAATTCAGTGAGCAATATTTGCAGTCAATAAGGTTTATTTGCCTTGCAATGTCGAATGCTTACATAGAAGCTCATATCTATGAGATAAGGAATCATGCCTCTACCATTGAAACGAGGTTGTACGACACAGGCTGTACAATAGAATCTCTGAAACTCGACAATCATAACTACATTGATGCGTTTACTCGAAGTGGTGAGAAAATCACGATAATTGATACAGATTTTTGGCTGACAGTAAAAGATTTTATCGAACAATAAATTCCAATTTATATGCGAGCCGAGCGCAGAGCCAAGTTTGCTTGAGCATTTCCGAGTCGTGACGAAAATCCGCTCCACCTCAGCATAGCTAAAACGAGTTTGGCTCCGCATTCAGTCCAATCGCAGATTACAAGCATTATTATCTTACCGACAAACAGTTTGCATGAAAGAAAAAAAGAAAGGATTATTGGAATAAAACTTATTTTTAAAACGAAGTTTTGCAAGTTTGTGCAAATAACTTTCACCCTCACATTCTACATCAACCTTATGTTTAAAATGAGGAGTGTTTTTCTTGCCTATAGCAGGTATAAGTTCATTACCACAATTAAGGCATATAAAAGTATGGTCTCTTATACCATATTTTACAACATCATCAATGCTGATTAATTTATTATTTTGGTCAGCATCATAAGCGTATTTATATTTGACAGTTTTATTCATAAGCAATATTATTGTCAAAGATAGTAAGAAAATTTTTGACAAAGAAAATATTGGTAAGAAATATACTGTCTTTTCCGTATAATCGCCGCTTACCTACTTTTGCAGTAGATAAACGGCTTTTTTATGCGACAAATGACGAACGAAGCAAGAGCAGAGAGACCTTGCTCACTTTGTCTTGCAAAGAGGAACAAGGGTTATGCCCAAATCATAGATATCAAAATTCCTGACTGCAGCGATAGTGCTTGTCAGAGTCCTCAATTACATGTTTTTTTAGTTCAATCTCAAAATATTTACAAAACATGTCGAAAATACAAAATATTTCCACTAAATTTGCAGTATCCGCAGGCGTAGGAGTTGTTAGTTAAATTTTTGATTTACATTTATAAAGCTGCAAAAAACATACCTGCAACTTTTTTCAATACTTTTCTCATGGTGAACTCACGTTCATTCAAATCTTTTATAATTATGGACAGTATAGATATAAATAACATTTTAAAAGCCACATTTGGCCGATTACAATCTGCGTTTATTAAAAACCATGAATGTATAAAAAAACCTGAAATTTCTAAGAAAATAAATGAAGGTAAAAGTTCAATAGCAAACATACAAAACAGACTGGTTTTTCCGCAATATTTTAATGAAAAAGATAAAACCAGACTTAGCGAACAAGAACTACGTTTTACATTCATAGAAACATTTTTAGAATATAGCTATAAAAACAAATTGGATTTATATTATTCTATTGAAACACCAACAAAGAAGAAATATACTGGTTTCGCTGAAGGAGAACCGAAAGTAGCTTCTGATGTATCTGATAAAGAGGTAAGAGTAAGAAGTGCGGAATTTGATACAGTAATTTTTGGAAAAGATGAAGAAAACAAAATGAAAAGATTGTGCTTAATAGAATTTAAGGCTAACAATCCAGATAAAGATGATATAAAAAAAGATTTACTTAAATTGAATATAGATGATGATAGTATTGAGTTACGATATTTTTTGTTTGTTATATATAGTAAAAAAGAGAAATCCACATTAGAATCAATAGCAAATAAAATTTCTAAAGCAAAATATAATGATAATCCATTAGATGAAAAACCTATATGTATTTGTTATAATTTGTACACAAATAAAGTTTTTAAATATTATAAATATAAAAATGAAGAGAATGAAGATAAAGGAAATTTTTCTCCGATTAATCTTGATGGCGAAAAAGGAAAAGAATCTTAAATATATTATCTTCTATGCCTGTATGGAAGATCTATTTATGACGCTCCCTTTTGCACCCGTCTGAAAAGTTGGTGGGGATTCGGGTCTTACGGCTGATTGCATCCTTGCTTTCCATTCCGTATGCAGGAAATAGATGAACACCTATACTTTGGCAGATTATTTTATATGCATACTTGAGGTAATGCTAAGAAAGGCATCATTCTGCATTTTCCAGATTTCTTAACATTGTAATCATTGTATTATTTGATTTTATCACCGCAATGATACAGCGTGCAGCCTGCCTGCAAATACTGGTCCATAGGACACTATATCTTAACAAATACTCAAATAAAAGACTATTTGACTGTTTTTTTCTCCGACGATGTCGGAGAAATCCACTGAGAAAAATCAGATGATGTCGGAGAATTAAAAGGATTTAATAAACCTTAACTAAAAGGGATGGGTAAAAAAAGTTATTTGTAGTATCTTTGCATTATAACAATAATCTTTATTATAACACTTAAAACAATCAATTCAATCATGAGAAAATCATTCTTCACAATGACCATTGCCTTCAGTGCGATGGTGATGTTTTCATGCGGAAACAAGAAAACAGAGACTCCTGCAACAGAAGGACAAGATGCAAAGGCAACAACAGAGCAGGTGGAACAACAGGAAGAGCAGGCAACAGAAAGCCAGACAGCCACAGACTCTGGATTGGAGTTGTTGGCTGAAGACAAGACTTTCGACATGGAGTCTTTCTCCGTGACCATACCCAAAGGATGGAAACAGCCTTCAGAAGGACACGACCGTGTCAGTTCCATTCTTCCAGCAGAGGATTATGAAAGCACATTCAAATATCTGAAAAGCTTCACAATCACCTGTTTGAAAACAGCCGTTGACAAAAAAATTGAACAAGACAAAAAAACGCTCGGCGCAAACTCACCTGTAACCGAAGGCGCTGACCTCACCGTAAACGGCGCAACCTGGAAAGTCCTGAAAAAAGAACAAGCAGACGGACAGCCTATATTCATCTATACTTCCGCAGGTGAAAACAAATGCATATACGCATCAATCGAAAATGTGGGGACAGACGATGCGGAAATCAAAGCAATAATTGAAAGTGTGAAAATCAAGTGATGTTGGCCGACAAGAAAATACACACAAGACTTTTGCAGGACAAAGCGATATAGCACAAAAAGGAAGCCTAAAA
>OCTX012258586.1_pt1 | contig 16683 bp, 10 predicted proteins | sample 1539691 | NCBI WGS metagenome assembly OCTX01 (sample SAMN02144231, study PRJEB22623) | gut metagenome | biome: sheep rumen | host: Ovis aries | place: New Zealand | reverse complement strand
TTTGAGAACTCGCCTCACCGCGTGGAGAAGATATGCAATGCCATCTGTGCCGTGCTGGATGCCCTGGACTATGTACACTCAAGGGGTGTGATACACCGCGACATCAAGCCCTCGAACATCATGATAGAGAACGACTCTAACGTTCGACTGATGGACCTGGGCATAGCGCGTATGAATGCCGGCAACAAGTTCTCGTCGTACGGTTTCATAGGCACACCGGAGTATTCGGCCCCAGAGCAGATGCTGAGGGAACAGAACGGTGCCAGCGTGCAAATAAATGCCACCACGGACATCTACGAGCTGGGCATTACCTTCTACGAACTGCTGAACGGCAGCAATCCCATGTCGAGCAATACTGAAGTGGAGACGCTGACGCGCCAGATGAAAGAGACGCTGCCCGCCAGTGAGCGCATTCCGAAGAGACTGATGCAAGTGATTTGGAAAGCCACAGAGAAGGAACAGTCGAAACGATACCAGACAGCGCTTGACTTCAAGCACGCCATCCAGGCGGCCCTGATGCCAGAGCCATCGACGGGCGAGAAAGTGAAAGACTGGATACAGGACAACATCATGATGCTGGTAGGTGGTGTAATGGTGCTGGCCGTACTGGTGTTTGTCATTGTGATACTATTATTATAGGGATATGGAATTACAACAGCTTCATCAGGGAAACGAGCAGCTTTTTACTGCTTTTGCCGAAAGCCGTACCGGCGGGCGTTCTGAGAATCAGGACAGCTACGGATATGCACAGACGGAAAGGGGCTTCCTTGTGACGGTGTGCGACGGCATGGGCGGCGGTCCGGGTGGTAAGACGGCGTCAACCATTGCCGTACGGGAAATCATAGAGGGCGTGACGGGTGCCAGTAGTGACGAGGAGCCTACGAACGTCCTTATCAAGGCCATCCGCAGGGCCAACATGGCCATCATCGAGGCCGCCAACGAAGAGCCGGCGCTGAAAGGTATGGGGTCGACAGCCACGGTGCTGCTGCTGGCTGAGCATGCCGCCTATGCCGCATTCGTAGGTGACAGCCGTATCTACCAGCTTAGAGGGCGCAAGAAGGTGTTCCGCACCTTCGACCACTCGATGGTGTTCGACCTGGTGAAGCAGCATGTCATTACCGAGGAACAGGCTCGGCTGTCGGCACAGTCGAACATTATTACCAGGGCCTTGGGCATTAAGCCCGATGTGGAAGTCGACGTGCATGAGCTGCCATACGAGAAAGGCGACCGCTTCATATTGTGTTCCGACGGTATACACGGCACCATGCCTGAGAAGGACCTGCTGAAGATGCTGACACAGAAGAAGCCCATAGGCGTGGTGACCGACGATGTAGCCACATACGTGGACCATCTGGGGCGCCTGAGCGGACAGGGTTACGACAACCTGACGCTGGCAATGATAGAAACGAGAACAGACTCAATACTTAAACCTGCTATGTCGAAACAAACAAAACTACTGTTGCTGATGCTGGTGGCCATCTGCCTAATCAGCGTAGCCATTAATTTCATCCAGCATTCGCGCTACAGCACCATGAGCGAGACCATGAGAGAGTTCAAGGTGAACCGCGACAGTCTGGTGCAGTACACTTATCGCGACTCTGTACAGAGGACTGCCATCAAGAGTCTTCAGGACAGCATAGCGAAGATGAACAAGAAGATGGAGGAGATTAACAAATTGACGAAACAATAAATAACTACAAAGCAATATGAAAGTTTATTCTATCGGAAGAGACCTTGGCTGCGACATCATTATTAACGACAACACCGATGTCATCAGTCGCCGCCATGCCACACTGAACGTTGAGTCGTCGGGCAAGATGACTATTGTGGACCTCAGTCATAATGGTACGTATGTAAATGGTATCAGAATTAATCAGAACGTCCCTGTGCCTGTGACACGCAAAGACACGGTGTCGTTTGCCCATGTGGCACAGCTGGACTGGAACCAGATACCCAACACACAGGGCATGATACTGCGCTACGTGCTGCTGGGTCTGCTGGGCCTGTTGCTTATTGGTGCTGCCGTATGGGGATACACCTCGTTCATGGGCACGTCAGAGCCTAAGCCTGCTGAACAACCCGCGCCGGTGGTGGTAGACAGTGCTGCGCTGAAGCAGAAAGAAGAGAAGATGAAGAAAGACGAGCAGGCTCGTATGGACTCTATCAAGAAGCATGTGCAAGACTCGCTGAACAAGGCTCGTGCAGCCAAGGCTGGCAAGGTGAAGGCAAAGACAAACTCCAAGAAGGCCGACGCGAAGAAGAAGGAAGCTCCGAAGAAGGAGGAGCCGAAGCAGAAGCGTTTCCATTAAGCCAATTACTAACTTAAATTATAAGGACTATGAGACTATTAAAGATTGGACGCGATGCCAGCTGTGACATCGTATTGCATAGTGACAAGGTGAGCTCGCTGCATGCCGAGCTGACGCTGATGAACAGCGGCGACATCATGCTCGAGGACAAGGGCAGCCGCAATGGTACCTTCATCATGAACCAGGCCATCAAGCCCGGCAAACCCGTCAACGTACGCCGTGGCGATGCCATCCGCTTTGCCGATGTGGAGTTGCAGTGGAGTCAGGTGCCCATGCCTGAGGACAACTCTGCCTATAAGGCCATCTATGGTATCGGTTCGCACTTCAACAACGACATCCAGATATCGGGTGGTACGGTGAGCCGTTACCATGCCACCATCAAGATAGGCAAGGACAACAAGGTATATATCATCGACCATAGTAAGAACGGCACTACCGTTGACGGCAATAAGATTCCGAGCAATAATCCCGTACGTATCAAGAAGAGCAGTTCCGTAGTATGTGGCGGTGTGCCCGTGAATCTGAGAGACCCCATCGTGAAGTGGCCCAGCGAGACGTGGAAGACTGTAGCACTGGCAGCCGCCTGTCTGCTGGTACTGGTAGGCGTCGGCCTCGGCATCTGGAAAGCCTTGGAAGGCAAAGCCGACAAGGTGATGACAGATACTGAGCTTTATGCACGTTACAACCATTCTGTTGTAATGCTGATGGGTATTTACCACTACGAGGTTACAGTAGGCGACCTGGACCTTGAGCAATACAATGCAAATGCTGATGCTATCTATCGGATGACAGGAAAAATAACACATATCTCCCCACAGTTAGTCTTTGACGAAAGCGGTAATCTGAACTTAGCAAGCGGCCTGTCATCTAAAGACCTTATTGATATGAAGGATAAGAAAGGTAACTACACCGGCACCGGATTCTTCATTTCTAAGGATGGACAGCTGATTACTAATCTGCACGTGGTAAAGCCCTGGCTGTTTGACGGCTCCATTGAACAACTGCAGAATATCTTATCGAAGAGACTTGCCTTATATGTAGAGTTTATGCAGAACTATAAGCTGGCAGTAAGTGGTGTCGTCGGAGCTACACTTAATCCCAGCACTCTTACAGCTTATCTATCAAAAGTTAAAGTAGAAGGCGTGCTGGACTATGTCGCTCTTATTCCTCAGGGCGAAATTTACGACCCGGATAATATTATCAAGTGTAAGGTGGTGTCTGCCGGCGAGGATGTCAACAAGGATGTAGCCCTGATTCGTACAGTAGGCAAACGCTTGCCCACAGACTGTACCTTTGTAAATGTTACTGACAGCATGGACATTTCTGATGAGGCATTGACCGTCGGAACACATGTTTACACGTTAGGATTCCCCACCGGTACCAACTACTCTTCTGTACTCCAGAAGGAAAACGAGAAGACTGGTATTCAGGTTATTGGTCAGGGAGGCACTATTATCCAGCAGAATTCAGAATTTGACTTCGGCCACAATGCTCCTACTACAGGTGGTGCCAGCGGCTCGCCCATATTCAACGATCAGGGTATGCTGATTGGTGTTCACCACCAGGGACTGAGCAGAATTGAAACACAAGGATATAATTATGGTGTGAAAGCAAAGTATATCAAGGAGCTTCTTGAGTCTCCACATGTGCAATAGTATATTTAAGTTAAGATATGAAACGGATATTTTCAATGATATTGTTGGTGTTGGCTACGTGTGGCGTGGCCAATGCCGTGATAGTACAGAAGGTAGAACTGAAGAACGGTTCGGTGCTGGAGGGATATATACAGGTACAGGACGGCTCAAGCCTGATGTTAGTACATACAGACAAAGCAGTCATCGTGGTGAGCAGCAACAATGCTGACGTCTTTGACCGTCAAGTGAAATACACGGTGCTGGACAATGCCTGGAAGGACTGGGGCGAGAAGCACGATGCCTTCATTGGCAGTGGTGACGGACGGACGCTGATGCTGAACGAGGTGTCGTTCAAGAGCAGCATAAGAGACACCGTAGCCACAGGAAAGCTGAACTTCCGACACTACCTCATCAACAACCTGCGCACCGCTACCAACGTAAAGGTGCTGGAGCGCGGTGTGACGGTGAAGTATCTGGAGCTGACGCCCAACACGTACAGAGTATCGTGGGACGACATCCGTGCCATCAAGGCCGAGCCGAGAAAGAAGACCGCTCTCTCGGGCATCAACCGCATCTATCAGCTGGCTGACGGCAGGATTTTCGAGGGCCAGTATGCCGGTGAGACGGACAACTCGCTGAGCTTGTTCATGGACAACGGCATCGTACAGTCGTTTAAGAGCAGCGACGTGGTGAAGTACACGTTCCGTCCCATCAACCCCGACCAGGACATCTTTGAACAGAGTCCGCTGCTGGATGTGGTGAAGACGAACAGTGGCGCCATTGTACGCGGCATCATTCTGGAGCAGAACTACGCCAGTAAGAAAGACTCTGAGAACCTGTTCCTGATACAGACGTCGACGGGAGCCATACAGACCGTTAAGGTGTCTGACATTGCCGAGCTTCGCAAGGAGGTCAACACCAAGTACGCCCCTAAGTTCGACCTGATGCTGAACGAGGGCGACGTGATGGTGAACCGCAAGACAGCCAAGTTTGTTAAGGTACATGAAGAGGACGACATCCTGATGCTGGACAGCATCGGCAGGACGGTGCTGAAGTCTGACGGCACAGGCAAGACAAATGTCACCGTGGAATACCGTATTGACAGCAGCGTGGGCATGGAAGCCTTCCAGCTGGTGAAGGTGACCGAGAGCAAGGTGAAGCGCCAGATGGTTTACAGCTTCAGCTATAAGGACCTGGTAAATGCCGTGACACGTGCCAAGAGCATTGAGACCAGCGTGAACAAGACGACAAAGGCCGAGTATGAGCTGTACGGCAAGGGCATCTACGCCCTATACGACGCCAAGAAGAAACGTGCCATACCGTTTATCGTTCAGTAAGGAAAAAGCCGATGACCCCTATTCAGTCACAACGCTATCAGCTGCGAGGCATTGCCGTTTCGAAGCAGGGCGGACGCCCTGAGAATCAGGATGACGTAGGCTGGGTTGACACCCCGCTGGGTTTCCTTGCGGTGGTATGTGACGGCATGGGTGGCGGTCCGGGTGGCAAGACGGCATCGTACATCGCCAAGAACGTCTTCTTGACGGAGATGGTGAACGCCAGCCCGCAGGCCTCTCGCGTGGAGGCCCTGAAACGGGCTGTGAGCAAGGCCAACGACGCGCTGTACCAGAAGATGGACGAGGTACCCTCGCTGAAAGGCATGGGCTCGACGCTGGTGGCAGTGCTCATCAGCGAACAGTCGGCGCTGGTGACTCACCTGGGAGACAGCCGCTGCTACCAAATCAGGGGACGGCGCATCGTCTTCCGCACCAAGGACCACTCGCTGGTGGGCCAGATGGTGCAGAACAAAGCCATGACGGAGGAGCAGGCCCGCGTATCGCCACAGTCGAACGTCATCATGCGCGGACTGGGCAATACCAGCAACCACGCCCCCGAGATAGAAGAGGTGGCGTTCCGCAAGGGCGACCGTTTCGTGCTTTGCACCGATGGCGTATGGGGCATCATGCCACACGAGGAACTGGCAGCACGCCTGACGTCGCAGCAGGACGTACAGTCGCTGGCAGGCAACCTCTCGGCAGAGGTAGACCAACGTGGTTTTGCCACTGGCGGCCACCACGACAACCACACCATGGCCGTGGTGGAGGTGAATATGAACTCAATACTTAAAGACAAGATGGACAAACTGACGAAAATCATCATGAGCATCATGGGGGTGCTGTTGCTGGTAAGCCTGGTGTTCAACTTCATACTTTCGCGTGGTGGCAGTAGCGGTGCCGAGCTTGAGGAGTTGCGGACACAGCTGGGCGAGAAGAGCCGCCAGATAACCCAACTGGAGAGTTCGCTGCAGCTGTATAGCGACATCAAGGAGAAAGGCAGCAAGGAGCTCATCACCCGTGTGGAAGTGTTGGAGTACGAGAAAGCCTCGCTGCTGGAATATATCGACAGTCTGATGGACCAGGTGGACCGACTGGAGACCAAGGTCAACGCCATGTCGAAACCCACCGGTGTCATGGACAACGGCAAGGGTACAGCCAACACTGGCACAGCGTCTGAGACGGCACAGAAGATTATGAACCGTATGACCAGTCTGAAGGAGGTCAGCGGCAAGGACTTTGGCAAGACGATGGTCGAGAAAAGAAACCTGCGCAACCAGATTCTGTCATTAGTAGCCGACTTGGACAATACGACCAACCATAAGTTCAAGCCTACCCTTGACGGAGTGGCACGTGAGCTGAAGGACCCCAACAGCCTGGCCATGAAGGTGATGCAGAACCAGAAGCGCATCTATGTCACCACACTGCCGGCTTCGCAGAAGATAGACCAGCTCATTGGCAAGATAAAGGACATCAAGAAGAAATTATAAAATAGATAGTGTATTATGGCTATAGTCACATTACAAGGAGAAATTGAGAAAAGAAATGGTATTTACTATCAGGTAGACTCCTCCGACGAGCCCATCGGCGTAGGAGGTATGGGTCAGGTGTATAAGGGCATCTGTGTCAACGAACGTACGGGGGCCACACGTCCTGTGGCCATCAAGTTCATGTTCGACGACCTGCCCGCACAGGCCATCGAGCGTGCCAAGCGCGAAGCTTCAATACAGCTGCGCAACGACAACCTGGTGGAGATGTTAGGATTCATCGAGATTAACGAGCAGACCCCTTCGGGCGTCGTCAAGCACTACCACGTGGTGAGCGAGCTGCTGAACGGCGTGTCGCTATACGACATCTTCGAGGGCAAGACCACCGACCGCAACGGCGAGGACGTGCCATACGCCGTCAAGCTGGCACAGGACTATAAGAACGACCCCGAGCACTTTGCCAAGATCATCGTGGTCAACGTACTCTCTGGTCTGATGGCACTGCACGATGCAGGCTATATCCATCGTGACATTGACCCCTCGAACATCATGGTCACCAGCGACGGACACATCAAGCTCATCGACTTCGGTATTGCCAAGCAGATGAACACGCTGACCACCAGCGACAAGTCGCTCACCGTGGCAGGCAAGTTCATGGGCAAGCCCGAATATGCCGCACCCGAGCTGGCCTTGGGCGACATACAGCACCAGAACCAGACCACCGACATCTACGCCATCGGCATACTGCTCTATCAGTGCATCGTGGGCCACACGCCGTTCGAGGGCGCACGTCACGAGATTCTGGACAAGCAGCTGAAGGCCAAGCTGCCCCTTGAAGTCATCAAGAACAAGGAGTATCGTGCCATCATAGCTAAGGCCTGCGAGAAAAAGCAGGAGCTGCGCTTCCAGACCTCAGCCCAGATGCGTGCTGCCCTGGAGGACCCCCGCACCATGCAGGGCGGACTGTCCAAGCAGAAGAAGATGATGTTGGCTGCCGCCGCTGCCGTGCTCGTCGTGGTGCTCGCCATAGCCGGCTTCGTAGCCAAGAACAAGCAGGACGAGGCTAAGGAGCAGGCCCAGAAGGCACTGGTCGAGAAACAGAAGGCCCAGGCCATGTCGGTCATCAACTCCAAGCTCGACGAGGCCAACCACGCCGTAGAGCTGGGTATGGACAGCGAGAGTCAGGACTACGAACAGTCGCTCATAACAGCCGTCAAGGCCTTTCAGGAGGCAGAAGCACTGGTAAAGAAAAACCAGCAGCTGAAGGTGAAGGTCGACGTGGCCACCCCCATGAACAAAGCCATCAGCGCCCTTCAGGAGGCCAAGACCCGACTGGAAGGCCAGGCTGAGGGCATGAAGGAGCTGGGCGAGACCGCCAGTGCCGAGTCCTTTGCCCAGCGCGCCCAGGCCGTAGAGGCCTTCCTGGCCACGCTAAACAGCGGTAGCGATAAAAAAGAAGCAGAAAAGAAATAATCACATTAACGAAACAATATGAACAGAATGAATATTATCAGGAAAGTAGCCATGGCCGTCATGCTGTGCATCTCGGCAGCAGCCATGGCACAGAGTGGCGACAAGCTGTTTATGGAGGGCCAGCAGCGGCAGCAGACCATGACTGTCGCCTCGCAGCGTGCAGCCATCAACAAGTTCAAGGCCGCCAAGGTGGCCTACACCACTGCCGACAAAAAGAAGATGTGCGACAACCAGATAGCCATCTGCTATAAGAACATCAACAGCCTGTCTGGTCGCAGAGACCGTACCACCGGCAAAGCCGCTACCACCACTACCGCCGCCAGCACGCGCTTTGCACTGAGCCAGAACGACGTCCTCTTCGACGGCGACACGTCAGGCTCGCTCAACATCCAGGTCGAGGCACCCAACACCGAGTGGAGCTTCTCAGTGCCCTCAGGTGTGGGCGGTACGGAGAACTTCCTCCGCGTCACACGCAGCAGCGATGCAAAGAGCATCGACATTGCCGTCCAGGCCAACAACAAGACCATCGAGCGCGAACAGGTCATCAATGTCGTCTACGACGGCAAGACCGAGGTCGTCAAAGTCAAGCAGGAAGGCAAGAGCGTACGTCTGAGCACCAACTACAACCAGCTGGAAATCGGACTGAAGGGTGGCAAGAAGAGCATCGAGGTGTACACCAACTCCGACTCTACCATCACCTCCAACTACGACCAGTGCTGGTACATCGAGTCGAAGCCCGACTGGGTGGAGTACAGCGTCGAGGTCAACAAGCGTAAAGGACTCTTTGGCGAGCTGGGCTCTGCACTGAAGAAGGCCGTCACCGGTTCGGCCACAGAAGCCGAGGCTGCCGACATCAAGACCACCAACGTAAAGCTCGTCTTCCAGGGCATCGACAAGAAGAGTCCTCAGTACAACACAGGCCGCAAGGGCGAAATAATCTTCGCCAGCCAGGACAAGCGCTTCCGTCTGGCCATCACCCAGCAGAAGTAAAGCCCGACTTTCCCCGTAGTAAAACCCTATTTTCCCCGTAGTAAAACCCTACTTTCCCCGTAGAGACGCTTTACTACGGGGTATCTTTATCAATATGAAACAGGGCATCGTTTCTCTTTTCATCCTGACAGTCGTACTGATGGGCTGCACCACGGAGGCAGAACGCACACGGATGCGTGCTGCCCTTGACAGCATCAACCAGCTGAACCGCTCAGACCAGCCCTTCACAGCCAAGGACGTAGAGCCCTACGTCCGTTTCTTCGACCGCCACGGCAGCCCTAACGACCGTCTGTTGGCCCACTACCTCCTTGGCCGTGCCTACCATGAGCACGGCGAATCCCCCATGGCCCTGCAGTGCTACCACGATGCCCTCGACTGTGCCGACACCACAGCCCAAGACTGCGACTATGCCCAATTGTCACGGGTATACGGGCAGATGGCTCAGGTATTTTATCAACAAGGACTTTATCAAGAACAACTTCAAAAAACTAAACTCTCGGTTAATTATGCGTGGAGGGGAAGGGATACACTCCTTGCATTAATGAACTATGAACAAGAGAGCTTTGCCTATGACGAACTTGGATTAACAGACTCCGCGATATTCGTTATTGAGGATGTCGCTTCCAAATATGAGCAATACGGACATCCTTCTGATGCGGCAATTTCCTTAGGGACTATCATAAAAACTTTGGTAAACAAAGGTGAATATAAGAAAGCAAAAAGGTACATGGAAATATACGAATCTAACTCTGGTCTTTTTGATTGTCAAGGTAATATAGAGAAAGGACGTGAGATTTATTATATGTCAAGAGGTGTTTACTATATAAAAATGAATCTGTTGGACTCAGCTGAATACTATTATCGAAAAGTCCTTATTAATGGCTCGGATAACAATTGTCAACATGCTGGAGCAAAGGGATTAGCGGATCTCTATTATAGATTGAACCGTACAGATTCCGCTGCAAAATATGCACTTTACGCCTACGCTATGCAGGATTCTGTTTATGCACAAAAGGCTATTAAAGAAGTCGAACGCATGCAAGGTATGTATGACTATACAAGAAATCAAGAAATAGCAAAGAAAAAAACCGAAGAAGCACGCATAAACAGGGAAAGACTACAATATGTTTTACTATTCTTTTTCATGCTTTCCATTGTTAGTATTAACTTGATGTATCGTTTTATTCGCAACAGAAGAGAAAGATTAAATATATACCTTTCTAGTTTAGAAGAACTGAAACAGCTACGGGCCGAAAAAGCTGCACTCAGCCAGCATCAAGAAGAGAATAGAATGATAATCTTGGAAAAAAATAAGAAAATTGACTATTTGGAACAAAGGGTAAAGAAATACGGGAAACAGGCTTATTTTAAAACTGCAAATGCTGAAAGATGTCTTAAAGAGTCTCCAACATATAAAGATGTGGAAAAGAAGGCTATCCATGGTCAGTACCTTACAGAAGAAGATTGGAAGAGAATAAGCATTTTAATAAAAGAGTATCTTCCTTCTTTCGACGATTTTTTGGCAACAAACCTGCATCGACTGAAGTTAAATGAGCTTCATATCTTGATATTGCTCCGCCTGCACTTTAAGGCCGTAGATGTGGCAGGGATGATAGGCATTTCCAAGTCTCAGATATCTCAGAATAGCACAGAGATCATGAAGAAAATCTACAATGCCAAGGGAAGTTCCAAAGAACTATCAGCGAGAATAGGGGAGATTTTCTAAACACCCCGCTTTCTTCAGAAGGACTTAACATCTTCATTTTCAAGCGACTAAGAACCTAAACTTTTCCTAAACTTTACATTTCAAATTTTGTTGCAGGAATTTTGTTTTTCTTATATCTTTGCAGACGAAATTAATTCTAAACATCTACAAGATTATGAAAAAACTATTCCTTTTTGTTTTGAGTGCTTTTTTCATTAGCACGAATCTTATGGCTTGGGAGAAAGTTTCCTTGTCAGTATGTGACGATTATGATAACACTCCTGTTGGACATGGATATGGCAAATCCCCAATTCAAGCTCCTACGGTCTACATCGAAGATTACACCCTGTCATTCGTGGCCGACCATCCGGAATATATTCTTAATATAAAGGATGAGGCAGGTGAGGTGATATTCACTACTATTGTCTATTCTACTGAGACGCAAGTCACACTGCCCACAACCCTCTCTGGCGACTATGAGATTGAACTCCTGATGGGTAATTGGAAGTTCACAGGATGGATTGTAATCTAAAGATTTTATATGAAAAGGCCTTTATCTATTTTCCTGTTTTTTATGGTATCCCTATTCTGTGTTCCATTACCTATATGGACACAGAATGATACTGTTACATATGGCGATAATACCAAAAAGTGGAATGATTCAATTGTGATTCGTTCGACAAATAGTATTTCATTTACTCCTTCTATTCCAACAACACCACAGGCAGAAGCATTCCAGAAGATAGGAGAATATTCTGTCAACAATGCCTCTGGGATGCCCGACATTAATCTACCGCTGTTCGAGATTGACCATTATGGCTATAAGATACCATTGATTTTGCGATATATCGCGACGCCGTTAAGACCAGGTTATAACTATGATGTAACTGGACACGGATGGGCTTTGACGCTTGGATCTTGCATATCAAGGACCATAAATTCTGTTCCGGATGAAAATTTTAATTTCTTTCTGAGTCAGAATAAGTTATACGATAATTATCAAGATTTGCAAAATGCCGATGCGCTTCTTAATCAGTACAATTTCCAATATGACCGCTTTCAGGCAAAACTGCCGGATGGAAACTCATTTACCTTTTACATATGCAATGACGAATATACCGGTTTGAAATATGTGGTTTCAGACCCAAAGTACAAGAATATTCAATGTACATATTCTACAGGTAATATTACAGGCTTTATCCTCTATGATGTTGATGGTGTTAAATATACTTTTGATATTGAAGATTATACTTTAGATCACTCCAACTACATGCGAAAAACGGCATGGTATATCAGTAGGATTGACTTGCCTAATTCATCTGTTCCCATACTCTTCTCTTATAATTCAAATATCATACAAGAGCACAATGACGGGATAGAGGAACCAATATTAACCGTAGGCGACCATTATGTTACAAATTCCCAGTCAGGAAACAATGGAAAAGCGTACGCATCTCTTTCGTTTACAAGTGCTGCCTGCAATTTTAGGATGAAGCTGTTGACAGGGATTAACTTTGGACACTCATCTTATATATTCAATTACGAGAACGCATCAAGTGCCTCCGAATACAATTATCTCAGGAGTATAGTTGTAAAAAGCGGAACAGAAAGGAAAAGGATTTTTAATTTATCCTACAATAAATACTATGTAACAGGTAAATATGTTGCCCAGCTCACAAAGTTATCAGTAAAAGGCAACACGAACAGTACAGATTCTCTAGTCTATAATTTCAGCTACAACAATATTAGTTCCTTTGGCGGAACTGATCATTGGGGAAACTGGTCTTACTACCAGCATACTAATAATACAGCAAACATGAATTTCTATACATCTATAAATACTTCCTACAATACTTTCCTTAATTCATCCCCACTTGTTTCTGTTCTTACTAAAGATCCGTCAGACCTATGTCCTTACAGCAAATTGAAGATACAAGGTGTCTCTACATCAGTTGAACCTCGGCAGGCTACATCCCCAAACAGTCATGGTGTCCTTAGGTCAATCACTTATCCGACGGGTGGGCGGACGGAGTTCGAATTTGAGAACCATCGGTTTGTCACGGCCACAGCTGCCAACGGAGACTATATTGCGACCAAAAGACAACGGCGGGTTATTGAAGGCGGCGGATTCAGGATACGCTCAATCACAAACTATACATCAGACGGAAGAGTGGCCGACATCAAACAATACCGCTATGGTCCGACATATTATGAGGCAAATCTTCAAAATCTTAATCTGCCTGGTATTCAAGGCAATAATACAAACCAGCATGTCGGTTTCGGAGAACCTGTAGTCGATCCAAACATTCTGACTTATACCCGCTTTGGGAAATATGGGTATATACCTACCAGCATACAGAATATGATAGTTGGATTAGGCCCCAACGGACAACAGTCAGGATATTCAAATCAGTTTTACTCATTTCCGTATATTGCAGGAGAGTGGAAATGGGAATGCAGATTCAGTCCGGTGTTCTTTCGTACACTGCTTCATGGAAGAAACGCTGTTGTCTATCCGGAAATCACCGAATATCATGGTGACATAGGATATCTGGACAATACACCGGAAAAAACTACTGGCAAAATAGTATACAAGTACGATATCTATGATCCTATGGGTGATTCTATTTATTATGTCCGTTTGGATTATTTCGGAAATGTGTTGACGGCTAACGAAAATGTTTACTCAAAGGACTACCTTACAGAGAAATGCACATATTCTACAGACCTCGTTAGTGCAAATACTCAGAAAATGGTTCAGAAAGACACTTATGTGTATGGAAATTATGCTGAAGGTTTCTCCGATTATGTGTTTACCGAACAACATCTTAACGGATACTATCCACATATTGTATATGGCTATGAGTTGTTCCAAAGCAGATACACATATATCTCAAATTACTATCAAACGGGCCATACGACATACAGTTACAAGGATAATGGTACATTAACCACTACTGAGTCTCTTTCGCATAATGAATATGGTCTTGTGACAACAAGGTCTTTGACAGGGCCCCAGAACATTACAACAACCTATACATACCCTTTGGCATCTGATACCTCATCTGTCGTGCAACAGTTAGTCAGCCGGAAGATGATGTCAACAATCCTTGCGTCTCGATCCACAACAAATACATATGGAACATTTGATGTCGCAGGCTATAAAAAAGACTATGCAATATATAATGGGAATATCTACCCTTCCAAGCTTTACAGACTCTCTATAACCAATGGAATCGGGAACAGCTATGAAGAAGAGCAACAGGTGCTTTCTTATTCTTCTAATGGTAATCCGCGTGAGATAGTTGACCGCAGCGGTGTCCATACAGTTTATATTTGGGATTACAATGATTGCTATCTCACTGCTGAGATTAAGAATGCCACTTTATCACAGGTCCAGTCTGCTTTGCAGTCAGGAGGCAACCTTCGGGACGCATTGCCCAATTCTTTAGTGACGACTTGGACCCATTCGCCTTTGGTGGGTGTAACCTCGCAGACAGATCCTTCAGGTGTCTGCACATATTACAATTATGACAGTGTGGGACGATTGTCTGAGATTTACCGTTATGCAGACAATGTCGTTTCTCCTTCCAACAAACAAATACTGAAACAATTTTCTTATCATACAAAGACACAGTAGGCATGAACAAGATACTTCTATACTTCTTTATTTTCTGTTGCCTGCCCATATCCACCTGGGCCCAGTCATCAGCCTATAGCTATGTCAGGACTCGAAGCATGACAAATGCCGATGCTTCTGCATGGAACGACCATATAGACTACGACAACGGCCTTGGTCAGATATATCAGCAGGTAGAAGCCGGTGTCACACCTGACCATCAGGACCTTGTCTCCCTTCATGAATACGATGGGCACCTTCGTCCCTACAGGACATGGCTTCCAGGGTTAGGTAGCGGGGGCTATTGTCTGGATAGTCTTGCATTAAAGACATCGGCATGTACTATTCACAGCGACTCCAGTCCTTTTACGACCTTTATTTACGACCCGACACCACTTGGACGCGTAAGGAAGCAGTATAATCCCGGTAATGCCTGGTACCAGAACGAGAAGGCACTATACTACACAGAGAATGTCGATGCCAATAGTGTCACTATGTATAAGGTCATGAATCTGGGCATGGCGAGCAGTACTCTTTTATTTACCGGATACTTTAGTAGTTCGAAACTCATTAAGGGAACCACAGATGAGGATGGAACTATTCGTCAGGAATGTACAGACATGAGAGGGAATGTTATAGCTAAACGCGAGTTGGCTGGTACAGAATGGTCTACCACCTATTATGTCTATGATGACAGTGGAAATTTGCGCTTTGTCCTGCCTCCGGCTACTGCCAAATACTTTGAGGAGAATCTTACGTCGGCTCAAAGCATATCACCAACTCACGAGCAGATGGTAAAATACGCATACGAATATAGGTACGACGGTCGAGGGAATTGTATCTACAAACGTCTGCCTGGCTGTGACCCTATTTACTATATTTACGACCATGCTGACCGTTGCATCTTCTCGCAGACGGGCGTACAGCGGGCTACAGGACAGTGGTCATACACCATACCTGACATTTTCGGGCGCACGGTCTTGACAGGCACCTGCCACAACAGCCTTGCCTATACAGCCATGCCCCTGCATGATGTTGTCGTCACAGCAACTTTAACCAACGCGACCAACAACCGTTACGGCTATACGCTCAACAACGTCACTCTGATCAGCGATACAATTAATACGGTCAGTTTCTACGACAACTACGGTTTCATTGGTCGCAACGGTATTCCAACCTCTCTCAGCTATACCGCTCCACCGTCAGACCAATATGGCAGTTGTGGTATTACAACCCCTCGCGGAATCCCAACAGGAACGGTTATGGCGCGGCTCAGTAGTAGTGGTGCCGTAGGATATGACTATACGGCAATGTATTACGACGACCGCGGACGGGTCATACAGACCCGTTCTACAAACCATCTGAATGGAGCAGATGTTGAATATATCGGATATGACTTTACAGACAATGTCCTAAGCCGTAAACATGATCACAATGCATCAGGAGCATCGCATACCCAGGTCTACACCTTCGCATACGATCATGCTGGCCGCTTGCTGACAAAAACACACAAACTCGACAACAGCAGTACAGTAACACTGGTATCAAACACTTACAATAATCTTGGGCAACTTATTAACACCATTCAAAATGGCTCATTGACCACAACCTATACATATAACGTACGGTCATGGCCCAGGACCATTACGTCAGGCGGCCTTTTCACCGAGTCTCTCTATTATAACGAGAGCCATAATGGCAGCATTCCAAGTTTTTCTGGCAATATATCTGCTATGGATTGGAAGGCTCCCGATAATGTGCAGCGAGGTTATAGGTTCTATTATGACATGCTGTCCCGGCTTACGCATGCCAATTATCTGGAGAGCGATGCCTTCAATGGTCATTTCAACTCGGAATATTCCTACGACTACATGGGCAATATACTTACCCTGAAACGCTACGGCCTACAGGACAATAACAGCTATGGCTTGGTTGACGACCTGAGCCTTACCTATGATGGCAATCAGCTCATCAAGGCCGACGATGCGGTTAGCGGCCCATATTACGCCGGAGCATTCCACTTTCGGGACGGGGCTAATGCAACTGTGGAGTACGAATATGACGAAAATGGCAACATGACGAAAGATTTGAATAAAAATATTTCGTCAATACAATATAATTTACTAAATTTGCCG
>OCTX011704678.1_pt1 | contig 16686 bp, 13 predicted proteins | sample 1539691 | NCBI WGS metagenome assembly OCTX01 (sample SAMN02144231, study PRJEB22623) | gut metagenome | biome: sheep rumen | host: Ovis aries | place: New Zealand | reverse complement strand
GGCATCCGCCGCCATTGATGGTGCGCTTGGTTACATCATCGTCTATGCAGCTGCTGTCATTTATTTGCAATTCATCACGAAGATGATGCAGCCCGATGGAACGCTAAAGGTTCCCGAAGAGGATGATACAAGGCATATCATCGAAGACATTATTAAGCAGAATAATCTGAAGGAACTGATAAAGGAAGGTCGCAACTCCTATAAGCAGGCTAAAGCCGATGGTTCTATAGATAAGGCCAAGAAGAACCCTAAATGTCCTGGCTGTGGAGCAGAGGTAAAACCCGGTCAGAAGTTCTGCTCCACTTGCGGCACTGCCTTGATATAATTTACGGCGTTATCTCCTTAAACTCTTAACCCCTTAAACCCTAACGATATGAATACATTTTTCGACGAATCCGGTGGACTCAACATAGATAATCTTATCCTCCAACAACCATCTTTCCTGAAAATTATGGAGGATGGAGTGGTAACAGATGAAGAAATAGCGGAGCAACGCGAGCGTGTTATTGCCCTTTTGAAGGATTTTGAAAAGACCTCAACGCCAGAACAGATTGAAAAGGTCAGAGAACTATTAACAGAAATCAGTGTGTTGATAGCTGTGCAGAATAATTTTGAGAGTAATTAATATTGATTTTTTGAAACTCCCCAATAGATTTTTTGTAATTATGTTGTCTATAGTAATAGGTTCAATTAAAACTTATTATTATGGCTTACAACAGTTACAAGAATGAGTGCCTGATTGGTACACTCCAGAAAGTTGCCACATTAGTTGGCGAGAAGAAAACAGTAGATGGATATGATGTAGGGTTGGGAATGACCTTGCAACATGATCAGTTGATTCGACAAGCACAAGACATCAGAGACGGGATTTTCCGTGTTGTGGTGATGGGAGCCTTTACCACAGGAAAAAGTACTCTAATCAATGCGCTTGTCGGAAAGCGAATCCTTCCCGAATCCGTTTTACCAAGTACTGCTGTCCTCACATTTATTCAATATGGTGAGAATGAAGATAGCGTTGAAATTCATTTCAAAGACACTATAGATGAGAATGGTAATGTTGTGAAGGGAAAAGTCGAATTGCTATGTAAGGAGATTTTTTTTGAGGAGTATCGTTATACGAATGAGGATAACCGTGAGTTTAATGAAACAGGGAAGGTAAGCCGCTTTGCTGCGGTTGACTATGCCATTATGCATAGCTCTTTGGATTTAATGGGTAATGGTGTGTGTGTTGTTGATAGCCCAGGACTTGAGGATAAAGCAGTAGCAACAGACTTGTCCCTCTCTATGGCAAAACAAGCACAGGCAGTTGTGTATGTATGCAGTGAGCGCGGCTTCGATGACAGAGACAGAAGTTACTTTGAGGAACATTTCTTAGGGTGTCCGCGTAATGTATTCTTTGTGATGAATCGTATCGACTTGATAGACAATTTGACAGAGCGTGCTGCGGCATTAGAAAAGATGAGAGATGATGTTAAGATATGTTTCCTCAGAGATGACGGAATAGTTGATGAGGAGTTGATGGATAGTCGAATTTTCGGAATCTCTTCATTGGATGCATTAGATGCACGTCGTGGTATGAAATTTGATTCTACTCAGCAACATGACGTGCCGCTGAATAATGAAGATATTCAAGAGAAGGAGAACTCTTCTTGCTTCCAGAAGTTTGAGAAGGAGCTTGAATGTTTCCTCACAGCCGATGAAATGTGTAAAACAATATATGGCACATCTTTCACTATATTGTATGAAACATATATAGAAGCTCTAAGAAAGACAAACGAGTCTATTGCTTTCTATGAAGGAAATAAAAAGATGACAGAAGATGAGCGAAAAGAATGTGAACGTATTATTGCAGAAATCGAGACCAATATCCATGCAACGGAGCAGGCTTTTGATACATGTGTGATTCGTTTGCAGAGTCTGTTTGGTAACCTGGTTCGTGACAGCGTTCATTCCGTAGATAAGACATGGCACGTTGATTTACCAAAATTACAAGAAGATATAAGTTTCGGTATGGGGCAATATATGCGTCTTGCCTTGACGAACATTAATATCTTTATTTCTGCAAAAGAGCGTGAAGAGAATACGAAACGACTCTTAGAGCCGTTTGCACAGATTATAGCAAAACATATCTCGAACAAGATTGATGAATATATAGAGGATAACCGTTTTGTAGTGGATGAAGCCATTATGGAATGCCAGAACAAAGTAGATTCCAGCTTGCATCAGACTGCACAACTTTTTGGGCAATTAGGAGAGACACTGGCAGATGAGACAGATTATGCGATAGGTGGAAATCAAAACTGGTTACAAAATATAGTATCAACTGTTATGGGTGATGCCAGTGCTGTTGTAAAAACTGCTGCTGGTGGAAAGATGGCTTGGATGGAATTCGTAAGCAAGGCTGTATTTAACTTTACATGGCAATGGGTGATTGGTGTGATAGCTTCCGGAGGATGGGGATTATTTATTATTGCATTGATAGAATATATGCAGATGAAGAATGGCCGACACGAAATGGTGGAAAGGATGCTGACAGAATGTAAGACCAAGACATTGAATGAAATGGACAGTAAACTCTCAACATCAATAGACTTAATGAATCAGCGTATAGCGGGAATTCTTTATCAGGTTAGGGAGGAAAAGTGTCGTGCAATTCGTCAGCAACTTACGGATGAAAGAGAGCATTTGTTAGAAATCCATACAAACCTGGAGGATAATGACTTCAATGCTGAGGCAGAAAGAGTGCGTACAAAATATATTCTTACTTCGATTTTAAATGAGTGTGCCCATGCTTATTCAGAAGTCTTTGAACAGCATGTGGAAGTTGAGGATTTTGTGAACATTATGCAAACAAAGAATATATGATGACAATTAAACAACAGCAACAATTTGCTGACGAGTGGAAGAAAGTCTCAACAGTAGTTGAGTCCGAAGCCCGTCGGCAGCTACTGACTATTGGGCACCTTGACTATACTATTCTTAATAATATATTGAGAGATGAGCGCAGCCTATGGTTCCGGAAGAATACTGTCCGTCATCAGTGGCTTGAGAGTTTCGATGATAATGGAGAGGTAGACAAAATGAAGGTGGCTATGAAAATTCGTCAGGCCTATCTTCAGGATATTTATCGTTTGGGAAATAAAAGTGTTAGGATGATCGGATTGAGATTTTTATATCTGTTGTTAAGCATTTTTGTCGGCTTCTTAGTCTGTTTAGCAACAGACCTGTGTTTCTCACCTACCATGCAGGAATATCTGGATTCACCATTAAAGTGGATTGTTTTTCCTTTGTTGACGACCGTGCTTGTCTATACTTTTTGTCTTCCCTATATTAACGGAAGGAGGAAAAAGAGAATAGAAAAGATTATCATGATATTGAATGAGGAGATGGAAAAGAAAGAATATGAGATTCTTGCTTTTCATGAGCATAGGTGATACGCTAACTCCATATCAGTCATTATGCCGACATCTATTTAAATGACTTTTTGGGGTAAATAAAGGAAAATTATCTCTATTATTTACGGAAAGGAAATATAAATTAAGGTGATTTTGGGGAAATATACCTTGTAAATTTAATTTTCTTTCCCAAAATTCTTGTATAATAAAAATTATTTATAACTTTGTAGCTGAATCCCATTATCTAGTATAATGGGACATTCATAGGATAGTACCCATTAAGGTGAAACCTATACCTATTACATTCATTACATAATTTGCTAACAACAATAAAATCCATTAAATATGGAATTTAAGTATAGAAATAATTATGCTAACCTGACTGACAAGCAGATTGTCGATAAGGTCTTGGTGCCCCCTCATAATGAGGAGGGTGTAGCATTCCTGCTATACAATCGCTATGACCCTCTGTTACATAAGGTCTATAAGAACCTGACGAAAGATGGGAGATGGTATGATGATTGTGTAGGTGAGTTGTTTTTTCATCTTAAAGGTAAGGACAGTACTTGGCATGTATTAGCCAGTTTTGAATGGCGCAGTACGTTTGGATATTGGCTGGAAGAAGTGGCTCGAAACAAATTTCGAGAAGTTTTGCCCAGGTTGATGGGAAAAGTTTATCCTAAGGTGTTTATAGATGAAGATAATCCTGAAAAACCGAAGATACAAATACCTGATGGCGGTGAAGAGGATTATGAACGTCGCCTGCGCAAAGTGATGCTCATGGAAGCTATAGGAAAGTTGAATGATGATGAGAGATTTGTCATATTGAAAAGACTTCAGGGCTATAATAGCAAGGAGATTGCCGAGTTGTTGGATAAGAAATGGAAGATGCATAACATTGTAAAGTACAATAACAAGGGTGAGATTGTCATATCTTGCGTTGAATATGTCGATTCCAAGGCTCAGAAGGCAAGGAACCGACTGAAAGAAATAATGAATAACAACAAATAAGGACTGAACATGGAAATTACAAAGGAACTATTAGCAGCATATGCCAAAGGGAATGTTTCAGACTTGGAACGGGAGTCCGTGCGCCAGTATTTGATAGATAATCCAGATGAAATGGAGAATGTCATGATTATGATGGATGAAGATTATGATATTCAATTAGAAGATAGAGAGGATAGTAGTGCACCTTATTCTTTCGATAAAGAGTTGGATACATTATTGGATGATATGGATTCCGAAGCGGATATAAACGCTCATTCGGTGAGTATTCTTCCAATTATGTCACGAGCGGCGCAGAATGTTGTTGATAATTTGTGTGCGGTAAGGTGCGAAGGATATGCATTGCGAACTCTAGGCATAGATGTTTCTGACAAAGAATTGGAAAAAGAGGCAGAAAGAAAAGGGTGGCTAAAATCAGAAGGTATGCCATTGCATTGTATCGGTTTACTATCTGGAAAATATGGTTTATTCGCATCACGAAGATATAATTGTTCAATAGATGATATAATTCAGGCAATTGCCAAAGGAGAAATAGTTATTGCAATCATTGATAAGACGGAATTAAGTCAAACACTTGAAGAAGCAAGAAAACATGATTCTGAGAAAGGTGAAATCCCCAATCATTCAGTTGTTATTCAGTCTGTAGATTTAGATAATAAAAAAATAGCGGTTTTTGAGCCAGGAGTATCGAATTTACCTCAAATATATTCATTAGATATATTCCAGAATGCTTGGGATGATTCTGCCAATTACCTTGTTATCTTAAGCAATCAAAACAATTATGATCCTCATCCGTTGAACCTTGATGATGTGGATATAGAGCAAGAACTCAAGGAACTCCAAGAGGCTATAGCTGAAAATGCTCATGAAGTGTGGGCTAGAACACGTAAGGACGAGGGATGGTCGTATGGACCAGAACGTGATGATGCAAATAAGCTCCATCCTGATATGATACCATATAATCTCCTTCCAGAAAATGAAAAGGAATATGACCGCCAGATGGCGATTAATACCATTAAACTTGTAAAGAAGTTGGGATGGGAGTTGAAGAAAAGGAAATAGAATTTAGATATGGAAACAAGTAAGTATATTAAGAAGTGTCCGCGATGCGGTACGGAGATAGAACCGGAGCGGTATGCAACTAAAGGTGATAAGGCTTTTGGTGGTTTTACAGCTGTTTCAGGTGCTCTCATCGGATTTACATTTGGAGGCCCTTTTGGAGCTGGGATAGGTGCTATAGCAGGATATTTTGTTGGCAAAAAAACTATTATGGCAATTGAAGATGATCATGATATGAATCAGTGGTTCAAATATAAATGTCCTAATTGTGGCTGTAACTGGAAAGAAAAGATTCATACCAACGACAACCCTGATGATCCAAGTTGGATGGCGAATGCACCTTATTAACAAATCAAAGAAAAACTTAAATCTAAAAAAACAATATGGATACTTTATTAATTCTCGGAGATACGGTTACTGCTCATGTAGTAAAGGTTATTGATACTTGTCAGCCTTGTATACTAAAGGCAGAGACTAATACCAATGAATTGTTAATTATTCTGATTATCTGTCTTTCAATTGTACTTATTGTAACGATTTCTGGATATGTAATCATAAAATGGCATAAAGAATCTTTGAATGCTAACGAAAAATATGATATAAATATTTTAGAAAAGAAGTGGCAGATAGAATCAGAACGCATGGATAAAGAATGGGATTTGTTGAAACTAAAAAAGGAATTTGAATCCAAAGAGTCAAAGCAATCTGGTAGCTAATTGCAGAAGTGGGAAAAAGAAAATGAGGAATAAACGTCTATACATATCTCGGATTTTGGTAAGTAGAGGTCTAACTCAGTTTAGCTTCTTTCTTCTTATTGCGGCCCTCTTCCTCTTCCTGCTTTGGGGATTGGGACTTGTATTGGACTATAGTCTGTTTGAGATTATTTTATCATATATTGATCCTGGCAATTCTTGGCGGCTTGAAGGCAATATAGTTAGATCTGCTTCAGCAAATGAACAGTCTGATTGGTACCTACCTTTTGTCGGTTTCGTTGGCGCTGTCGTATTTACAGGCTTGTTAGTGTCCGTGTTTACAAACATTGTTCAATATTGGGTAAACAGAATTAGAGAAGGACATGTCAAATACAATATAAGTGACCACATCGTTATAATAGGCTATGACACAGTAGTTCCCTCTCTTGTTAAACAGTTATTGTCGGCAGATAAGGAAGAAAAACAGATGATAGTTATTGCCAGCCGAAAGCCTGCTGCAGAGGTCAACAATCTTATTTGTTCAAAAATTAATGAAAAGGATAAAAACCGGATTGTTTATATGCATTCCGAGCTGTTTTCGAAAAATGAGTTGTTAAGACTTGACACAAAGAAGGCACAACAAATTTTTATTGTAGGTGATAGAATAGAGGGTAATCGTGATGCTGAAAATATGCGTTTGATGATAGTGTTGTCAAGAATTCACAAAGATAAAACTTTGAAACAAATTCCTTTGACGATGTGGTTTGATAATGAAACCACGTATGCAGCGATGCAATTGAATGACATCAGGAACGAATGGATCGAAATGTTTGATGTTCGCCCGTATAGTTTCTATAGCGATTGGGCTGATAGGCTGTTGGTAAGTGGACATTATCATAAGGGTGGAGAATGCCTTGAATATCCAGCATTGGATTGTAGCGGTATTACAAAAGATACTGATATTTATGTGCATCTTGTCATTATAGGTATGAACCGAATGGGTGTTGCAATAGCAAAGGAAGCCGCTCACATGTTGCATTTCCCAAACTTTGATGATAACGTGTCAGAAAAGAAACCTACGGTGATCACTTTTATTGATGATCATGCGGATATCGAGATGGCATTCTTCAAAGGCCGTCATCCTGGTTATTTTGAGATTGCTCCTACCTATTATTGTGATTCAACGCAACAAAAGGTGGAATTTGAATTATCCACAGTTGAAAAAGACAAAGACAACAAGAATTTCTTAGATGTACAATTCCAGTTTTTGAAAGGACGTATTGAGAGTGATCAGGTTCGAAAGTGGCTGATAAGTCAAGCACAAGATCCAAAACAGTATCTGACTATAGCAATTTGTCTGAGTGACTCTACAAATGCACTTGGTGCGTCCCTATATCTTCCAGAGGAAATATATTATAATACAGATGAAAGAAATAGTGTTAACATCTTTGTAAGGCAGAATTCGACAGGAGCATTAGTGGAAGTGTTACAAAGAGCTTCAGCCAAAGGAAATAATAAACGATTTGCAAATCTGTATCCATTTGGTATGATTGATAATAGTTTTGATCTCAAGGAGCAGGATAACACTGTGGCCAAAATAATGAACTATATTTATGACTACTATTATAAAAACGATGATATACCTATAAATATCCCCGATGAATCTAAATTAGACGTATCTTGGAAAAAGATAACCATATCAAATCAATGGTCGAACCTTTATCTGGCAAATTCTCTTACTTTCAAATTACGTTCCATAGGATATGACATCCATAGTGGTTTGCCATTAGAACTGTCGCAAGGAGACAAGGATAGAATGGCGCGAGTTGAACATAATCGCTGGAACATGGAAAAATTACTGATTGGTTATCGGGCTTTAAGAGAAGAAGAATTTAAATGGTCGGATAAAGAGAAAGATGAAGCAAAGATAACACGATTTATTCATCATGACATATGTCCCTATAATAATTTGCAAAGTAAAGATCAACAGAATGACAAAAATATTATTGAAGCCCTTCCTATGGTGCTAAGATATATGAAAGAACATGATTTATTACATTGTCATATTGAATAGTGGACAACTAAGAACAGGGAATATAAATAGATATTACTAAAAAGAGAATAGGTTATGGATATAGAGAGTATATGGGAAGACCTCTGGGACAGATTCTTATATTGTGATGGGGAAGTCCAAAATAGGGGAAAGATGTAGTTGATACAAAGATTTTAGTGCTTTTGTAACATATTATATATTATAATGACCAATTGAAAATGAGCAGAAAATACAACATCTTCATTGCTGGTTCAATTGAACTTAAGAAGGAAAGAACTCGAATAGAAGAATTAGCAAACGAGCTGAATACTCTCTATGAAAAGAGAAATATTCATCTCATAGTGTCTTCATGTGAACATTTTGATGATAATCAGTCAGCTTACAACCATTATATTATGCATAAAGCAGATTTGGTCCTGTTTATACTTGACGACAAGATGAATCCTTCAACTGAGGACGAACTCCTTTTGGCTTCCAATTCATATAAAAAAAACGGGCATCCAGAAGTAAGAGTCTTTATACGTGATTTTGAGGAAGTTTCTGTTGAAATCAGTCGCTTAGAAGGTATACTTAAAGCGCTTGGGAATAAGTATTACATCAAATACAATGACTTAGAAGAATTAGCTAACAAAGCGCGAAGACGCATAGAGGAGTATATAGAGAATAGTGAGAAAAATCGATGGCAAATACAATTAAAAAGAAAGAGAAATACTTTACATTCTGTAGCATCTTTTGGGGGATTATTTGCAATGTTATGCATGGGTTGCCTATTTCTATATAATATCCTTTACCAACAGCCAGTGGTTGTTTTTGCTGGAGGTGGCTCTGTCGCTAATTTTATTAGAGCCAATACAAAAGACTCTATTAATGTCCGTGCCTATCCTGGTTCCATATACATCAATCTGGCATCGGAGAACGCATGGGCTCTATTGACTGAAGAAGCAAATAGATATATGGAGGAAGAAGAAACGGACAAGCACCCGTTCATTTCCATTTGTCTTTCTGCAGACAAATTGGACTCAACCTTTTTTAATGAAAAGTCAAAACCGATATTTACTAAAGGTCGCATAGTTGAATACTTTTTAGGAAGAGATCCTCTTGCCGTTTACATCAAGAATGATCTTGCGGACTCTTTAGATAACTTTGTTAGCGACACTACAATTAATAATATTCAACTATCACAAGTCATCAAGTGGTTGATGAATAACCCTCAAAAAGCACGCCTCTTCACTACTTCCAAATTTAGTGGTACGATGCGAATCTATCAACAAAATCTTGTCCCCGAAGTTCACATACAGTTATCTCAACTCTTAGATGATAAAAATTGTTTTGTATTCTTCAATAATTCTTCATCAGATTTTATCAATACCCTAGATGGAAGTGGCCCTAAGTTGCCGTATGTAATTTTAGGAAGTGATAGTTATTTTCCAAAAATGTTAGAAAAAGATTATCGAAAATTTCACGTTCTCAAGAACGGAAAGGTAATTTCCAAGCCGATGTATATTTATTTTATTGCATATAAAAATGGGGAACATGAGTGCGAAATACGAAAGCCAATAATTGATTTTTTGGAGACTATTCAAGCACCTGTACACATCGAGAAAAAACTGTGGAAAGAGATTAAAAGTGGTAAGATTAGGCCGAAGGGTGGGGAGTACATATTGATACTCAATGGAAACGATAATCAATAATGCATGGCATGATAATCAAGATATTTTGAAAACAATATAAAACTACAACTTATGATACCTATAAGTTCAATATCAAAGATGTTTGACATCATTAGAGACGAAGAGTTAGAGTCTTCCTATAGTACAGAGCAACTAAAAGATATATTGTATGTTCTTCAGCATGAGAATTTGACGAGATTTCATGATGATGGCCATCAATTTCATCGTTTCTTCCCTGGTGTAATAAGACCCGTTGTCAATCAAATTGACATGGAGAAGATAGTCCGATTAGAAGAAACATTAATACAAGAGTTACGTGGAAGGGGAGAATGCGTTCTAGAAAGAAGGTTTTCTTGATTCTTTTCGTATTTCGATATACATTTGGGCATGAACTACAACGGTTAATATAGTTGACGATGCAATATGATGTTTTTATAAGTTATAGGAGGCTTGACTCAAAAGGGCGTGTTGAAGGACGAGATATCGCTCGCCTGTTATCAAAAGAATTGAAGTTGTATGGCTATAATGTGTTTTTTGATTATACAGAGATTAGAGACAATGACTTTGAGCAAGAAATATTGCCAGCAGTTAGAACAAGTAAGATCTTTATGCTGATTCTTACATCTGATGCATTGACTCGTTGTGAAAATCAAGGAGATTGGGTGAGACGGGAAATTACAGAGGCTCACTTATCTGAACGGAAAATAATCACGGTGAATCCCGATTATTCGTTTAATTCATTTCCACACCATCTTCCAGAAGAACTACAGTTCCTTAAGACTGTACAGATGTCTTCAATAGACATGGGACCTAATTTTGAGGTGACTGTGGAAAAAATGGTGCGGGATCGTATCCAACCGATTGCGCCAAGTTCTCGTATTGCAGATTCAATCCTGGATAAACCAGGAACAATCAAAGTTGAACTGGGCAATAAAGCATTTGAGATTCCAGATGAGTTTTTTCATATCGAAGTATATAAGGCATTAAAACGGTCATACTTATGAGCAAGATACTTTCATTAGGAGAAAAAGATAGTTTAAACACTTCTCAGGGTTGGAAATCAAAAGATCCCTCTTTTGGTATGGAATCGTTTTTGAGAGTAAGGAAGAATCTGTACCTGTTTATGATTGGAGGTACTGGGGCGTCTGTTATAGAACCTCTATTATATTATTTTGAGGGATGTGTTAAAAGTGCTGGATATACTATTGTTCCCATTTTTATTGATAGGGAATTTAACTCTGAAATTGTTTCTCGAAGTATATTATCTATTAAAAACTATCAGACATACTGTGCATATACTGCATCTAATTTGTTTGTTGCCAATCCATATCTCTTTGTGGATGATAATTCTCTTCTGTCTAATGATTCTAACCTTGGCTTGATCATTAATAAAATCTGCTCGAATGATACTGTCGCTTTTGCATTTTCTGTTTCTTCCACTAATAAGCACAATCGTAGAGTACGTCAATTAATAATGGAGGCAATATCTTTATCTGAGGTTAGGATTTTTAATCTAGTTTTCTTACCATATTTTATTCTCCAATTTGGAGGAAGAGAATTCTTGGATTCAGAAAAGTATAATGAAGAAAGAGAATTTCTGACATCGAAAGATTTTACAGTGTTTAATCTAAAATCTCTTCACCCACAATTTGGTAACGAACATTTCTTTTATGCAGGTTTGCCAACCCTAAGCCTTTATACAAAGAGTGATTATCAGAAAAATCCGTTTAATGTAGTATCTCTTATCCAGTCATATGCATTATCTTCGTTTCTCTCAAAAGAAATGGAGGGCAATACTACTTATGAGTTTGGAATTGGCATCAAGCCAATTTATAATTTGGATGATTTTATTCCTAATTCATCTCTACGTGAAACTGTTATAAGTTTTGATTTTAAATCATTATGTTGGAGTCATGTTAGTCAAAGTGATGCCTTAACTCATTATGGCATCTCTCATGAAGTGATGGAACAAATAACAATGTTCTATGAAAGTGCATCTTCTCTCATTAAGCAATTACAGGATAAAACAGTACACAGAGATCTTCAGATTGTTATAAGAAGAAGTTTTAATTTCAGTAGTGTTTGGAAAGAGTTTGTAAGGAATGATTATGGAATAGTGAAAAGGAAACATTCAAAGTCCTCATGGATTAAAGATTTGTTGTCTTATATTCAAACAGATGCTATGGTGACTTCCAATATGGTTATTCATGAAACACTTAAGTCGATTGATACATATATAAAGGAGCATTGGATAGAAATAGAAAATCTGTATTATTAACAAAAAAGTAGTTGACGTAACGAGTTTCACTATGAAAGAGAATAAGGAGTATTACGCATTTATAAGCTATAAGAGCGAAGACGTTGAGTGGGCGATATGGCTACAACATGAATTGGAACATTATCATCTGCCTGCATCTTTCAATGGGCGTACTGATATGCGCCAGGAATTGCGCCCTGTGTTCCGTGACATAGACGAACTAAGTGCAGGTAATCTACCAGAACAGATCCGACAAGCCCTCGAGAACTCACAGAATCTTATTGTTGTCTGTTCTCCACAAGCAGCAACTTCCCCGTGGGTTAATCAAGAAGTTGAAATGTTTATCTCTCTTGGTAGAACAGACCGCATATTTCCTTTTATTGTTGAGGGAAAATCACCTGATGAGTTCTTCCCTCCGGCATTGCTGGCACTTCCCAAGAATAAAGAACGATTAGGAGGTGATGCTTCTAAGCAAGGCCGTGATGTCGCATTCGTGAAAATCGTGGCAGGTATGCTTGGGCTTGGTTTTGATTCTCTTTGGAAGAGGTATGAGAAAGAAAAGGCTGAAGACGAACGAAAAAAAAGAGAAGAAAGAGATCGCTTTCTTCGGATTCAAAGTAGATTTATTTCAGAGAAAGTTCATCAATTAATCGATGAGGGCGATACCGACCTGGCCAAAAGGTTGATCTTAGAAATATTACCAACGAGTCTAATATATCCTAATAGACCCTATACAGAGGAGGCAGAATGGGCTTTACGAAAAGCTACTGTATCAAGAACTGTTCATCTAGTCATTCGTGGTCATGAAAAATCGGTAAGGAGCGTTGCATATAGCCCATCGGGCGACATCATAGCTTCTGCGTCTGCTGATAAGATGATTAAATTTTGGGATTCTAATACGGGACGATGCATAAATACTATAAAAGAGTCTGGAGCTATTAATACAGTCTCATTTGATCCACATAATGGTTATAGAGTTGTATCAGCATCTGTTTATAATTGTGCTCGAATTTGGGACGTTAAAAATGGAACATGTTTATTGACTCTCAAAGGACATGAAAAGGGTATCTGTTCTGCACATTTTAGCCCGAATGGACAAAAGATAGTCACAGCATCAAAAGATTGTAGCATACGTATTTGGGACGTAAATAGTGGACAATGTATTCACATACTTAAAGAACACAATAGTTTCGTTAATTCAGCAGAATTTAGCCCTGATGGGAAATTGATAATTTCAGCATCAAGTGATAGAACTGTACGTTTGTGGGATTCCTCTACAGGAGAATGCCTAAACATCTTTAAGGGACATCTAGGTTCGGTTTATTCCGCATCATTTAATGAAGATGGCTCAATGATTGTTACATCTTCTGATGACAAAAATGTTTTTCTGTGGGATACAAAAGGAAACTTGATAAAAGAGTTTAAAGGTCATAAAAAGGCTGTTCTTTCAGCAAGGTTTAGCCATGATAATAAAAGTGTCATATCATCTTCTTTAGACAATACAATCAGAATTTGGGATTCGGATACAGGCTATTGCCTAAAAGTTATTAATCATCATCGAGACTCTGTTAATTGTATTTCAGTTTCTCCCAGCTTTAATAGAATTGCATCCGCCTCAAGTGATTGTACTATTCAAATCTTTGGAGGAGATAAAAACGAATATGATTCGTCTTATACAGGATATGCAAAAAGCAATTTAAAAAGAAATATAGTTTTATATGAAGATATTGAATGTGATTACCTAAAATTTGGTATTATAAATGCATGTACTGGTGAGAATATTGTTAAAATGAATATTGAGAGCATAGGTGTGATACATAAATTATCTAATATCTATTTGTCGAAAGATGGATATTTTAATGAACACGCATCATCTATATATGTCTCACCAAATGGGGATTGGCGTCATGATCCTTATATATTACTTTCACCCAATGCTAAATTCCTAGGGATTGATGTCCTTGATACTATTCGTTTTGTCGAGTTGCTGTCCGGCAATGTTGTTGATATAAAGGTAAATGGGGATTCTGTTGATAAGCTTTTGCATCTGAAAGATATGAATTCATTCTATTTCTTAAACGATGAATTTGTGATAGTAAAAACGAATTACACAGATAAATACTCAATAAAAGAAACAAGTTCTATAACTATTGCTTCGTCATTTATTAATATATGGAATGTTAGACTTGGTTCAAAAGTGTTTTCATATGAAGGAAATTTTTTTGATGAAGACATAATAGCTATATCACCAAACGAAGATCGAATGCTTGTTGGGACTTCCACAAATATTAGTTTGTTGGATTTGTGCTCTGGTAATTGTATAAAAAACGTGGAAATATCCTCACTGCTATGTGGAAAAGCGGATAAAATATCCAAACTTAAAGTGCTCTATTCTCCTGATGGAAATTATGTGGCTATAGGTTGTACTGTTGATCTTGATAATTACAATGTTTGGCAAGAAAATCATCGTTATCAAGTTTGTCTGTTTGATAATGAACTCAATCCAATTAAAAACATTGCGAATGCATCATTGGCCTGTTTTAGTCCTATAAGTAAACAAATACTAATTTGGAATGTTTATGGATTGTATGAGGTTTGGGATATTGTTACTGATAATACAATTAGTGCAATAAAAAATTTCTTTTTTGATGAAATAGAAGGAAACATTCCTGTTTTTAGTGAAAGTGGAAGAATTTTGGTAACAGCAACAGGTGATTTTGAATTGATGATATGTAATCTTTTGTCTTTTTCTATGTTTAAATCAATAGATAGGCATTCAGATGCCATTTTGTCAATTGACGTTAGCCCAGATGAAGATTATATTGCGACATCTTCAGTCGATATGACAATTAAAATCTGGACTGTAGCTACAGGTAAATGTGTACAGACATTTAAAGGACATACAAGCAGGGTTTTAAAGGTGACATTTTCTATAGATGGTCGCAAAATCATCTCAACGTCATACGATAATACTATAAAAGTATGGGATTTTCCTCCTCTCCAGGAGTTGATTGACCAAAATAGAGAGCGTTTTAAAGATAATCCTTTGACAGAAGAAGAAAGGAAACAATATTACCTTGAATAAAAACCGTATTTTGATTTATGGAAAAGAAAAAATACTTTGCATTCATTAGTTATAAACGTGAGGATGAAGAATGGGCAAAATGGTTCCAAAATGAATTGGAGAATTATCATTTACCATCAACACTTAATGGTAAAACAGACATTATAAATGAATTGCCAGAGCAATTTCGCCCCCCAAAAGGGTTCCGTCCTGTTTTTAGAGATATAGATGAATTGAAGGCTGGGAATTTGCCAGAGCAGATTTACAAGGCATTGAAAGATTCTTTAAATCTTGTTGTCATTTGTTCTTCCAAATTGGCAGATGATGAAAAAGCCAAATGGGTGAATAAGGAAATATCGGATTTTATTGTAATTGGAGCGAAAGAAGGTGTAGATAATGTGAAGCACATCTTTCCTTTTATAGTTGATGGTATACCACATGCTGCTGACAGACGAGAATGTTTCCCCAAAGTGTTACGAGAATTATCGAAAGAACAAGAACGTATTGGAGGCAATGTGAATGAAGGTGGTGATGTCAGTGAGATAAATCGTGAAAGAGCCTTTGTGAAAGTATTAGCAGGCATGTTGTCTAATGTTGATTTTGACAAGTTATGGAATCGATATGACCGCGATAAAATGGAGAGGGAACGTCGAGAAAAAGAAAAAAGAGATAAATTGCTAATAGCACAAAGTCGATTCCTTGCAGAAAAGGCTCATGATCTTATTGAATCTGGCGATTCATATCTGGCGAGTCTTTTGTCACTCAAGGCTCTTCCAACAAGTATAAATGATCCCAATAGACCATATGTAGTAGAAGCGGAAGCGGCACTAAGAAAATCAACTAAAAAGGATAATGCATTTCTACTGGGACATAAACAATCTGTTATCTCATCTGTTTTCAACAATGATGGTAGTAGAATATATTCAGTATCTTGGGATAAAAAGGTATGGGTGTGGGATTCTATGTCAGGAAGAACAATCTCTACAAAGCAAAAGCATACAGCCAAAATAAACTCCATCGTCTTAAATAAAGATGGTTCATTATTAGCCACAGCTTCAAGTGACCACAGGGTAATAATATGGGATGCCAAATCTTTAAAACAAAAAGGTAAATCAATAACATATGATACTGCTGTAAAATATGCATCTTTTTCACCTAATGGTGATTATCTTCTTGCTGCACTTGATGATGGTACTGCATGCATATCCGATATAAAAGGCAATTTGATTTGTAGATATGACGAAAACAGTAAGTATGATATAAAATCTGTTTTTCATATTCTAATGCTTGAGGATTCGCAAATTATCACTTCATCATATGAAGGAGTTAAAGTGTGGTCTTGGGACAAGAACACGACACAGATTAGCGAAATCAAACATTTAAATACTGGAGACAGAAGTGAAGTTCGTGATATAAAGTATTGCCCCCAAAATAACTATTTAATATTTGCACAAGGTGAAAATCTTTATTTATGGGACATCACTGTTT